>Ga0316222_1001894_pt1 | contig 23784 bp, 23 predicted proteins | sample TBH18011metaG_FD_206008 | JGI IMG/M metagenome (GOLD analysis project Ga0316222, IMG submission 206008) | Freshwater microbial communities from Trout Bog Lake, Wisconsin, USA - TBH18011 | ecosystem: Environmental > Aquatic > Freshwater > Lake > Hypolimnion/Profundal zone | place: USA: Wisconsin... | reverse complement strand
AGACCCAAGTCACCGGCTCGAACATTGCACCATTCTCCCAAGCGCCGGTGATTGCCTACAAACTGCCCAATCTCCGCCCTGGCTTTTCGTCGCTTCAGGCCTTCACCAGTTCCGGCAGCTTCACCGTCCCGGCAGGCGTGACCCGTTTGCGGGTCAATGTGATCGGCGGCGGTGGCGCCGGGGGCAGCAGCTCAGTCGGGCCGGGCGGCGGCGGTGGGGCAGGCGGCAGCGCATTGACGATCCTGACAGGCCTGACACCTGGCTCCATCATTCCCGTCACTGTTGGCGCAGGCGGCACGGCCAGTTCTGGCAGCACTGGCGGCGCAGGCGGCACGTCCAGCTTTGGCACCTATATCTCGGCCACAGGCGGATCGGGCGGCCTCGGCGGCACGACTTATGGCCCGATGGCCGGCGGCGCAGGTGGTGCTGGTGTTGGTGGCACGGTCAACAATTCCGGCAGCTACGGCACTGATTGCATTCTCTCCGCCGCCAGAGGTGGTGATGGCGGTGGTCCTGGCAACGGACGCGGCACCACCGGTGCCCTCACTGGTTATGCCGGCCAGGGCTACGGCGGCGGCGGCGGTGGTGGCGGCTCGAACAGCACTGTCGGGTCTGGTTCCGGTGCCCTCGGTGGCAATGGTGGCGCTGGCCTCGTCACGGTGGAGTTCTGAGCATGAACACCTATGCCCGCATCCAGAACGGCGTCGTCGCTGAACTGCTCCAAACCGCCTCCGATCCCAGCAGCCTCTTCAACCCCGCCTTGGTGTGGGAGGCGGTGACGACCAGCGGCGTCGAAATTGGCTGGCTGTTCAGCAATGGCAGCTTCTCGGCCCCTACGCCCGCACCTCCGGCCCCGGTCATCACCCCCAGCCTTCCACAACTGCAGGCCGAACTGACCGCGATCCAGGCCCAGATTGCCGCCCTGTCCAACACCACCACCCGCGGAGGCTGATCCACCATGCCAACCACCGCCACTCATGTCTGGCGTCCCTCCGGCGCTCGCCGCGTCGTTCTGGACGGCTTCGCACCAGTCCCGCGCGGCACCGTCCCCGCAGCCCCGGCCCCGCTGATTTGGCCGAGCAAAGACCCCAACGATGTGCTCGATTATGAATTCGAGATCGCAGCGGGCCTGCTCGGCAATCGCGGGGATGGCATTGCTACACTCAACGTGACGATCACGCCCAACGGCAACCCGGGCGACCTTGTGCTGAACAGTGCAGCAGCCGATGGTTCGATCGCTGTGTTCTGGTTCAGCGCGGGCAATGCTGGGACGAATTACGTCGCGCAGGTCTCAATTGGCACCACATCGGGCCGAACATTATCGCGCGCCGTCATTCTGCCTGTGCTGGCGCTCTCCACCGTGTCCGCACCCACCGGCGTCCTGACAACCGATACCGGTGCGATCATCACTGATCAGAACGGCAATCCGATCGCGATTGGAGGTTAATCTCCCATGACCACAATTCCCGATCTTCCGGCAGCCACTGCAGCCGCCAACAGCGACCTCGTGCCGATCAGCCAGGGTGGCATCACGCGGGCGGCCTCCGTCTCTCAGATGACGGCCGGTTTGCAGCCCACCTTGGCCCTCGCGGCGGGGCAATTGCTGGGGCGAATTTCATCCGGCACTGGCGGGGTGGAGAACATCACAGTCGGGGCTAATCTCAGTCTGTCGAGTGGCACATTGAGCGCCACAGCATCGCCCTTTATTGCCTCTAGCTTACCTTCAGCGACCACACCCGCAGCCACCGATCTCGTTGTGATGGGGCAGGGTGGGATAAACGCAGCTTTGCCTTATGCTCAGTTTCTCGCAGGTATTTCCAATCAGGCGGGCCTTGATGTATCGCGGCTCGCCGTCACTCCCTCGGGTCTGGGCATTGCCCGCCATCTGGCCGATCAATTGGCCGATTCCTTGCCCATCGAGGCCTTTGGCGCAGTGGGTGATGGTGCGACTGACGATACGTCGGCCTTTGTCTCCGCTCTTTCCTATGGCCGCCCGATCCGGTTGGCGTCGAAGACCTACATCGTCAATGGGCAACTCACCATCACCGCAACAAATGCCGCGGTCCTAGGCATTCCCGGCCAAAGCACCATTCGTCGACTGCATCAAACCAGCGGCAGCGCCTGGATCTCAATTCAGGCCAGCGGCTTTCACGCAGACGGAGTGATATTCGATGCCAACAAGGCCGCCATCAGTACTGATAATTGGGGGGTTCTGCTCACCAGCGCCTGCACCACTTCGGATTTTCATCGCTGCGTCTTCGCCAATGCTGGCGGTGCAACCCTTGGCCACGGCCTGATCATTCAGGCCAGCGATCCCGCAACCACACAGCATATTCTGCGAGATTGTGAGTTCTCGTCTAACGCGCTGAACGGGGTCTGGGTCCAGGCCGTCGATGGTGTTGTCATCCACTCCTGTCGGGCGCACGACAACGGGCAATATGGCATCGTTTTAGACTACAACGATTCCAGCTTCCTTCTGAAGCAGCGCCTTGGCCAGGTAATCGGCAATGTTGCTTGGAACAATCAGCGCGGCATCGTCGTCGGCAACTACAATTCCACCAACACCACCCCGCCAGTCTGGGGCAATGCCAATCCAGACGCGCTGAATACGCTCGTGCTTGGCAATGTCGTGCACGACAACACCGTCTATGGCATCGCCGTTTCGGGCTCTGGCCTGCTCGTCGAAGGTAATGTCCTGTCAAATAACGGCACGACCGGGAGTTCTGGAGCGGCCATCCTGGCCAACATCTCCTACAGCCGACTCCTTGGCAACATGATCGTCGGCAGCGCGCAGTTTGGCATTGATTGCGGTGGTTCTTTGTCAAGCGACATCAGCCACAACCACATCACCGGCGGTGCAATCGGCATTAATTGTGGAGGCGGCTCGGCCATAAAGGTTGAGTCGAACACCATTCAAGGTTCTTCGTCCTGGGCAATCCAAGCCAATAACGTCGAGACTGATTCCAATGGCTTGGGCTTCGGCCAAGCCTGCAATCAATTGGCGCTCGTCGGCAACTGGATCGCTGTGACATCCAACTTGTCCGGTGGAATTGTGCTGCGTGATGGACCGCAAGGCGTGCTTATTGCCCGCAATCATTTCATCGGCACCGGCGGCGCTTCGATCTCCAATGCCTTAGCCTGCAACACCGATCAGGTGATCATCGAAGGCAATCGTTGGAACTTCACCCAACGGTTTTTTGCCAATCCCACCCTCTATAACGGCCTGCAAACAGTTCTGCTGCCCGATATTGCCGACAGCATCATGATCAGCGCTGCCCCATCCGGCGTGCAATCGATGCTGACAAGCTATCAAGTGGCCACCGCCGGACAGATCACCTTCATTCGGGTGACGTCTGGCGGCTCCGGCTACACCACGGCCACAATCGCTATTGGTGGCACCGGCAGTGGTGCCACCGCGCGGGCGATGATTTCAGGCGGCAGCATTATCGGCATCGTCGTCTCCGCACCGGGCACCGGTTATGGTTCCGTCGGTTCCACTGTCCCAGTGACGATCACCGGCGATGGCTCCGGCGCCACCGCCACCGCCTATTCATCAATACCCATCCCCGAAGAGCGGCGGATGCGGGTGCGATGCAATGCGACCGTAAAATTTTATCGCTCCGGTTCGAATCCCGTGCAAGAGAACTGGACACTCACCGACATTGATGTCGCAGCCAATGCGGATGTCGAGTGGGTTGGCACCTTCAACACGTGGCGGGCCGCGTTTTTCTCCAGCAATGACTACCTCCTGCCGGACACGGTGGGCGGGGCGTCGCTGCGCAGTTCCAGCAATGCGGACGTTCAGTTACATGCTGGCGGCACCGGCCATGTGCGCATCGTCTCGGATGCCGAAGCGACCGGAGCATTGGAATTAATCGGTCGCAACTCGCCGCAGGGCTCCGTCACCGCCCCACCGGGGTCCACCTACCGCAACCTCAACGGTGGCGTTGGATCCAGCTTCTACGTGAAGCAGACCGGCACAGGCAGCACTGGATGGGCCGCTATCGCGTAACGCGCGATCAGCTTGTCCGCCTCAGCCTCATATTTCCTCCTTATCTGCACCGCCCCGCTCGGGGTGGGGAGAGATCGCATGCCCAGCTTGGAACAACTCCCTCAAGCCGCTCTCACCAACAGCACCGATCTGTTGTTGCTCGATCAGGCAGGCACCTCAAAATCGGTTTCTGTCAATCTTCTGCAATCTGGTCTGCAACCGAAGCTGACCTTGGCACCAGGCACGTTGCTCGGTCGCGTCTCACCCGCGCCAGGCATGCCGGAGCCGGTTGGCGTCGGGAACGGCCTTGCTGTCAATTCCGGAGCCTTGGCGGCGGATCTGACTGTGCTCGCACCGCTGGTATCACCGGCCTTGGTCGGCACGCCGACCGCTCCTACGCCGGCTTCCGGTGATTCATCCAACCAGATCGCCACCACCGCCTTCGTGCAGGCCAAGATTGCTTCCCCTGTAACATTGGGTGGCGATCTGACCGGCACAGGTCCGGGTGCAAACGGTATTCTGATGGCCTCACTGCCTGCCATCACCACGCCGGGCAATTATGCGGCGGTCGCTGTCAACGCCAAGGGACAGGTCACAGGTGGCACTACTTTGCCGTCTGGCACGGCAGTTGAAATGCAGTCCAACAAAGGCGCTGCCAGTGGTTACGCCGGCCTCGATTCTTCAGGCAAAGTGCCGCTTACGCAACTGCCCTCAGGTCTAGGTGCGGTCTCGTCAGTCGCGGGGAGGACGGGCGCAATCGCATTGTCCGTCACTGACATCAGCGGTGCCGCACCGCTCTCCTCCGCTGCGTTAACTGGTACCCCCAGTGCCCCCACGCCCGCGACTTCCAACAACTCCACCGCCATCGCCACCACGGCCTTTGTGAAAAGCCAAAGCTACATCACAGCCGCAGGCGTGCCTGTCAGTTCAGTTGCTGGTCAGACCGGTGCCGTCACGGATCTCAGTGCGGGCTCGGTAAAATCTTCTGGCAGCACCACCTCACGTTCACTCGCATCCCGGTTCATCGACCTACCGCACGTCAAGGATTTCGGTGCCGCGGGCGATGGCGTCACCAATGACAGCGCGGCCATTAACCTCGCCCAAGCATCTGGCAATGCCTATGCCCTGACCCCCGGATCGTATTACGTCGATGGAACGCTGAACTCGTCTGGTACGCCCGTGATGGGCTACGGCCCAATTACCCTGCCGCATTACGGCATCAGCGCCACCAGCAATCAGGGTTACTGGAATGGCGCGAGTGGCTTCTACTTTGCCCAGCAACTCAACAAAAATGTTGGACAAGCCGTCGTCGTCATGCAGGCGGTAAACAACCAGCCCAGTGGGACGTCGGGTGAAAGTGGGGTGCTTTACGTTAACGTAATTTCCGAGGCTCCTGGGGCGAATGCAACGGGTATTGGAATTATCGCCCAGGCCAGCGCGGCTGCAGGCAACACCACCGCCAGTCTATGCACCATCAATGGCTACGCCATGTGGAGCAGCGGGACCGGTGGATCTGGTTCGGTGTCGGAGATGGATGTCTACAACTCTACCGGCACCGACGACGTTTGGCCGATCAACGTAGCCGCCGCTAAAACAGGCCTACTTTTGGTTAGCGACGGCAGCAATAAGCCGAGCTATGCCGCAGCAATAACGGCATCAGGCGCTCCGTTTCTTGCAGGTCTATACTTTTTTAACGGCGCCACCAACCATTACGACATCTACGGCCAGGGCAGTTCCGGCGCTCGGTGGTCTGTCGATAGTAGCGGTAACATCACCGGCCAGACGATTTACGGACAATCGCTGCAGCTTGGCACGTTCTCCGCCGCGCCCGCCGCGACCGTCACCACCGGTGTCGCCGCACCAACCGCCAGTGCTCCTGCCGGATCGATCTTCATCGACGGCAATCAGCAAGCCGCAAGCAATGGTGCGCTCTACGTCAACACTTCGGTCGGCAGCGGCACCAATTGGGGAAAAGTGGCCACCCAGAATGCTCCGGCATCGTTCCCATCTTTGACAGGAACGGTGCTGTCAGGCGCGCAGAATTTGCTCGATGACGGTGCCGGCAATACCACCATTCACGGAGTTGCCAGTCTGGCTGGTGGTCTGGCCGATGCCAGCTTTTCGTCACAAACGCCCACTAACGGCTTTGCCATTACCGTCGGAAATGGCTGCTCCACGCTTCAGCTAACGCCAGCCGGAACGCTCGCCTCGGGTAGCGTTACAATGCCGTCGGGGCCGGTAAATGGGCAGTGGCTGCTGGTTGCTTCAACGCAGACGATCTCCACGATCACATTCAGCCCGGCATCTGGCCAGACGATCCTGAACGCCCCCACGTCGCTGCCTGCCGGAGTGGAAGTGGCGTTCCAATACCAATCTGGATCATCCCGATGGGTGTGCCAGGCCGGCAATGATTCGCGCGTTGCAAATTCTGCTACCGCAGGATCGTTGCTATTCGGCACGGGCATCGACGGCACGATGACGATCACATCCGGCACGACGTCGCTGTCAAAAGATATGCACTGCACAAATTTGACAATCAGCGGCACCGGCGCAGTCAACACCAATGGATGGCGTCTTTTCGTCAGTGGAACGCTCGACCTCTCTGCAGCGCCCTCCGGTGCCATCTCATCGAACGGAGTCGCCGGTGGCAATTCGAGCGGGGTTGTGGGGGCATTCGGTCCAAGCGGTCTAGGTATGCGCACAGTCGGTGCGTCGCCGATCTCTGGTGGAGGTGGCGGGAGTGCAACGACCACAGTGGGTGCAGCCGGAACCACTGGCGGCTCCAATACCTATGGCAATGGCGGCAATGGTGGTTCAGGCGGTAGCGGTGGTGCATCGACCAACGCCGCAGGCAGCGGTGCGAGCGGCGGAACTATGATGGTCCAAATTCCGCTCAACACGCCCACGGTCAGCTTTATGCCTCCAGGAATCGGGGCCAGCATCGCCGCCGGGCTGATCGGCGGCGGTGGTGGTGGCGGTGGTGGTGATGGCTCCAATGCAGGCGGTGGCGGCGGAGCGGCGGGATCTTTCGGTGGAACCGTAGCGCTATACGCCCGCGTCATTCAGCGGGGCTCGAATACCAATACATCGCTGATTCAAGCTAAGGGCGGCGCTGGCGGCAACGGCGGTAACGCTGCGGGCGGAAATGCAGCCGGCGGTGGCGGTGGTGGCGGCGGTGGCGGCGGTTGCATCTACATCGTCAATGAGACCCTGCTCGGCAGCACAATCGCCAATGCGCTCGATGTCTCCGGCGGCAATGGCGGCAGTGGAGGGACGGGCTCTGGCTCCGGCAAAGGCGGCACTGGGGGAACTGGGGGAGCCTCCGGCTCGGTTCAGGTTTTGAACCTTCTGGCACCCAGCTTCACTCAATCAACCTGGAATATTCTGGGCAGTTCCGGCAGCACTTCCAGCACAACCGCAGGCGGCAGCGCTGGCGCAGGCTCCGTGCTCAAGGCGTCGCTCTGACGCAAGCCGACACCATCGAGGAGCACTCCGATGGAAGCCGAATATGTTGTCGCCATCATCAGCTCGTTGGGCGCTTTGTTTCTGGGCTCATCGTCGTTCTTACTCAAACGGCTGTTGGTGCGCATGGACGGAATTGACAGCCGTCTTGTCGCACTCGACGCGGTGACGCAGGCCAGAATTCAGTCTCTTGAGCAGACGACGATGGCAAAAATTGCCTCAGTCGAGCACGTCGCCGATGCAAAAATCCGCGAATGTCAGGCGACGCATACTGTGCGCGAGGACCGAATTCTCGCGATGGTCGTCGAATACGCCAAGGAATCAGATCGGAAATTCGCCACCGTACGTGAGGTTCTGGCCTTGCAGGAGCGTCTGCAGGCCATCGACAGCAACGTCCGGGCGGTGCTGTCAGCACTTGATCGCCTAGCGGGGGCGGACCGATGAAGTTTCAACAACCTTCCGCCAAATCCATTGCCCTGATCGAACATTTCGAGATCGGTGATTCTGGCGACTATCAGCCGCAACCGACGTGGCCGGGCGGTGCTTCTGGTGTGACTGTTGGGATCGGCTATGACCTCGGCTATGCCAGCCCGGTCCAGATTGAGCAGGATTGGATCGCTCTACCCTTGCCCATAATCACCCGCTTGCAATCCTACGCGGGAAAATGCGGTGCCAGTGCGCAGCAACTGATAGCGCACATTGATGACATCAATGTGCCTTTGGACGTCGCGAAATCGGTATTTGAATCTCGCGATATTCCGCGCGTCAGTGCGCTCACCGCGAGCACATTTTTCAATACCGACAAGATTTCCGCCGACTGCTTTGGCGCTCTCGTCTCTCTCATTTTCAATCGAGGGGCGAGCATGACCGATACCATTCCCGGCAATCGGCTCGAGATGCGCCAAATCCGAGACGCGATGCAATCAGGGAATTTCGCTGAAATTCCACGATTGATCCGCGCAATGAAGCGGCTTTGGGTCGGCCGAGGCCTTGATGGCCTGCTGGCCCGCCGCGATGCAGAGGCCGACCTGTTTCAGGCCGGTTTGATATCCCCACTTCCCGGAGAATCCTGACATGGAAGCTAATCCCATCCCGGCTTTGATCGCCGCCCTGTCTGCGGTTGGTTTTGACCACCTCGCTTTGTATGCGCCTCTTGTGGTCGCCGCCTCTGCTGTGTTGGCCGCGATATTGCCGCAAGCCCAGCCGACCAGCCCGTGGGCGCCAGTGCGCAAATTGCTGGATCTTTTGGCCCTGAATGTCGGTGCTGCACGCAATGCACCCCCGACCTCGTCCAGCCCATCAACTCCGGCGGCCATTCAAAATCTGATGGTGCTCGGGGCATTTTCGCTCTCGCTGGCCGCTTGCTCGGCATCCTCGCTGACAACAAACAATGCGCAACTCACTGCCGACATCCAGGCGGCCAACACGGTCCTTGCGCAGGATGCGCGTCTCTTCTGTGCGGTTGCTACGCCAGCCGGTCCGTTGGTGGTGGCCGTCGCTGATGCCGCTGGTGCTCCGGTGGTCGCAACCGGGACTGCGAAGGCAGTGGTCGATACCGCTTGCGCCGCCGCCAATGGCATTCCGGTCGTGCCTCCTGCCGTCGGCAGTCCGGTCGTGACGGTTGCCACTCCGATTCCGCCAGCCTCGCGGAGTTAGTCGCGCCCAATCATCCCCGGATAAGCCTCACTGTCCGGAGAGAAGGGAGAAATTGCATGAGCAGCGGTCCCGATTTTCCGTCGTTATTGGCCAGTGTCGCCCGCTGTGATGCGGTCTATGAGCCAGACGACCAGACTGCCCGCCACCGGTTCAGCCAACTCGGCTCAACGGTGCTGGGCCGATATTGCGACGCCGGTCATCAAGCGATCGCCCACCGCGATCCCAACGGATGGGCGACGCTGACAATCTGTGGCACGCGAGTATCCGAAGGATCATTGCGCGAACACGCGGTTGACCTGTTCGAGGATGTCAATTTCTCCCCCCGTGATATCGGCAATGGCGTTCAAGTCGCTGCCGGTGCTGTCGATGGCTTGGTGCACGTCTATTCCTGGGCAGTGGCGTTGTTCCAGGAACATGAGCTCATCCGGGTAGAGGGGCACAGCCTGGGCGGCCAGCGAACCCATCTCGCACCGCTCTTTGTTCCGGTCTCTAGGCTAGATAGCGCCATCGCCTGGGAGCCGCCTAAGGCCGCGAACGACACGTATTATCAGACATATGCTCCGGCGATCGACCGTACCATCACCGTCTTGAACGGTGCCGACCCATGGGCCGCGTGGCCATGGGTCGGTGATCGTCTCGTCCATCCACCCGGCCCGATCCTGTGGCTGCGCAACTCTGGTTGGAGTTGGACAACACGTGAAACTTGGCCTGGTGGAGCGATGCTCAGCGCCTCGGATCATGACATCGGCCAGATCCTGCTTACAGTGCAGCGCCTCTGCGCGGCTTCTGTCGGCTAGAGCAACCACCGATCAGACCGAGCCGGAACGGCTCGCCTTGATCGGAGATAAGTTGCTCTAGGCTTTGCTTGCCTGCTCCAACTCGGTCATCCGCCGACCCATTAAGCGGCCAGACCAGATCCAAGTCAGCACCAAACAGGCCAGAGCCGCGACAGCCATCGGCAGTCCGGCAAAACCGAATACCGATTTAAAATCATGGCTTTGTGAAAGCATCCCGGCGGCAAGAGGGCCAACGAATCCGCCCAGTCGTCCGATCCCCTGCGCAAAACCGGCACCTTTAGATCGAATGGATGTTGAATACAGCAGGCCGCCAAGCGCGCTGAAGCCAACCTGAGACCCAAGCACGGCAAATCCGTAGACGAAGATCAGAATTTGCACCCCGCCAATCGCAAGATTTTGCGTCGCCATCACGATGGCCGAGACAATGCCGAAGCCGAGCGCCAGCACCAGTGCGATGGCACCGAGCGCATCCAACCCAACGCCCACGGCAATACCGCCGAATACGCCGCCGATATAATAGTAAGATGCACTGGCGTCGGCCGCTTCCGGCGGCAATCCAAGGCTGCGCAACCCAACTGCGAGCCAGGAATTAATATAGAAATTGCTGAACATCACCCCCATAAATCCCAGCCACAGCAGGGGGGTCATGATTCGGCGCTTGTGCGCGAATAGGTCGGCAATGCGGCCCCGACCATGATGATGCTCGTCGATCACCAATTTTACGTCATGCGGAATGGTTACTGTGCCGGCCAGACGCTGCACAATGCGCATCAGGCCTACCTGATTTTTCCCATGGACGGCCAGGTACTTCATCGATTCCGGCATGAGCAACGCGATGATGGGGATCATGGACAACGGAATCACCGCCCCAATCACGTAAAGTAGGCGCCAAGGTGGGCTGTGCAGATGCGCGCTAATCTGTCCTGCCAAAGCACCACCGGCCGTTACCCCCATGAAGCTGATCGTCGTCAGCGTCGCGCGGATCTTCGCAGGGGTATATTCCACCATCATCGCTGCCACATTGGGCAGCATCGCACCAAGGCCGATGCCGACAAAGAAGCGCAACCCGATCAGTTCGTTTATGCTTGTGATTTGGCTACAAGCCAGACTGCCCAAGCCAAAGATCATCTGCGCTACCAGGATGCCAATTTTTCGGCCGTGGCGATCACCGAGATATCCACCACCGATGGCTCCCAACAGCATACCCAGAATGGCCGCACTAAAGGCGGGCGCCATGTGCGCGCGCGTGATGTGGAACTCGGCAATTACCCCCGGCGCGGTCAATCCCACCACGCCTAGATCGTAGCCGTCTGAGACTTGGCCAAAAAAGCACAGGACACAAACCAGCAACGAGAGTCCTCTGAGCGGCCTTTTGTCGATTATGTCCGATATGTTGAATTCATTTTGGGTCATTTCTGACAGGCCGCAGTCAAGCTGCAGCGCATGATCTGGCGCACCAATATCCCTCCCGTTTGACCGCTTGATAGCAGTTCTATATAGAAATTGTGCGCATTGCGCACACCTTGATCAAAAATGTGCGGGTGATGGCTGAATATGTCAAGGTAAAGCCACTGCTGTGCCTCAGCCTTCTCATCCAGGGTTCATGTTTCAAAATGATTTTCAAAAGCTGATTTGAGGCGCGATGTGTCAGACCGGGCCATATGGCCGCCATTGGGTCTGTCGTCGTTCGCGCAGGGCAATGCATTGCCCCACAACTCCCAAAACAACCACATACACATGAAAACGGCCTCACCGAGACATTCGGTGAGGCCGTTTTGTTCGCGTCAAAACTCTCGTTGGTTCAGGCCTTCGCGGCCTTCACGGCAGCGGCTTCTTCAGCACTGCCAACGCCGCCATGGGCTGCCGACCAAGCGACTGGGTTTTCCAGGAAGCGGCGCACTTCGGTCAGGGCCGATTCGCTGAAATACGGACGGTCTTTGCAGGCTTCCAGCACATCCCACCACGTGGCGAGGGCGTGCAGTTGGATGTCCATCTTGTTCAGCGTCTCGAAGCTGCCTGGGAAGACGCCGTAGAAGAAGACGACAAAGGTGTGATTGATGATCGCACCGGCTTCCCGCAGCGCGTTGGCAAACTGGATTTTTGAGCCGCCATCGGTGGTCAGATCTTCCACCAGCAGCGTGTTCTTGCCTTCCGGCACGTCGCCTTCGATGAGCGCGTTGCGGCCGAAGCCCTTGGGCTTCTTCCGAACATAGGCCATCGGCGCCATCATGCGGTCGGCGATCCAGGCGGCGAAGGGGATGCCGGCGGTCTCGCCACCGACCACGGCTTCGATGGTCTCGAAGCCGACATGGCGACCGATCTTCTCCACCGCCAGCTCGCAAATCTTGGCGCGGGCGCGCGGGAAATAGATGATGCGGCGGCAGTCGATATAGACTGGCGACTTCCACCCCGAAGTGAAGGTATATGGCTCCTCGGGACGGAAGTTGACGGCCTTGATCTCCAGCAGGATACGCGCGGTGGTCAGGGCGGCGTCACGGTCCCACGGCGTTTGCTGGTTTGCGGTCATCTGCGGCTTCTCCGTCGTGACGTTGGCATATGGATGGTTGCGCACTCCTACTAGGAGTGCCGCCCCGCGTCCATGTTGAGGAGCGGAATAGGGTGATCTGGGTTCTGGAAGATCCGCGAGCGGGGACAGCCGCGCAAGCCATCGGTATTGCCGAGCGGCTTGGCATGCCGTTCCGTCGCCTGAAGATGGCCTGGACCTGGAAAGCCCATGTTGCAGGTTTTGCCCCAAACGGCTCGCTGATGGGCGTAACGCCTGCGTTTGCCAGGGATTTGCCGCCGGATGAGACGCCAAAGCTGGTAATTTCCGCCGGCCGCCGCTCCGCCCCGGTGGCGCTGTGGCTGAAGGCACGGTACGGCTGCAAACTGGTGCATTGCATGTCGCCCGGCATGACGCGGCTGTTCAACCGCAACACTTTCGACCTGTTGGTGATCCCGGCGCATGACAGACCTGTGGCCGCACCCAATGTGATGCCGATTTTGGGCGGTGCGCATCGGGTTTCGCCGATGGTCTTGGCGCAGGCCGAGGCCGCTTGGCAGGAGCGATTGGGACATCTGCCACATCCGCGCGTGGCGCTGATCGTCGGCGGGCGCGTGCGTTCAGTGGGCATGCCGCCGCATCTGGCCTTGCAATTGGGGCGTGAGGTGGCGTTGCTCGCTTTGGGCATGGGGGGCTCCGTGATGGCCACCACCAGCAGACGCACCGGCGGACCTGCCTCGGACGCGCTGGCCGAGGGGCTGGGGCCAGTGCTGCATGTGCTCTATCGCTGGGGCGAGCCGGATGAAAATCCGTATCTCGGCTATCTTGCCACCGCTGATGCGATTGTGGTGACAGCCGACTCGGTGTCGATGATCAGCGAAGCCTGCGCCACTGAAGCGCCGGTGTTCGTCGCCTTGCCGGAACTGGCACGCCCGCGTCATCGCATGCTGATCGAGACGCTGGTGCAAGCGGGGCAAGTGCGGCCTTTCACGCAGACTCTCTCGCGCTGGGATCGCGAACCGCTTGATGAATCGGGCCGTGTGGCAGACGAAATTCACCGTCGCTTCCTGCTGGATTGACCGCAGCCTCCTCTCGGCCTTTTCTGGCGACAATCGAAGAGGAGGAAATCATGTCTCGCACCCACCGGATCGCCGTTATTGCTGGCGATGGCATCGGCAAGGAAACCACGCCCGAGGGCATGCGCGTGCTCTACACCGCCGCCACGCGGTTTGGTTTCGAGATCAAGGCAACCGATTACGACTGGTCCTGTGAGACCTATACCCGCACTGGGGCGATGATGCCGGGTGACGGCATGGCGCAGTTGGCGGAAAGCGATTCGATCTTTCTTGGTGCGGTGGGCTGGCCCGGCGTGCCGGATCATGTGTCGCTGTGGGGGCTGCTGATCCCGATCCGCCGCGAATTCGACCAATATGCCAATGTCCGCCCCTGCAAGCTGATGCCGGGTGCCCGCACGCCGCTGGCCAATCGGACCGAGGCGGATATCGATTTCTACGTGGTGCGCGAGAACACCGAGGGTGAATATTCCGCCGTCGGTGGCCGGATGTTCGCAGGCACCGAGCGCGAGTTCGTCAGCCAGCAATCGGTCCTGACGCGCATCGGCTGCGACCGGATCATGAAATACGCCTTCGAACTGGCGATGACCCGCCCGCGCCGGAAACTGACCTCGGCCACCAAATCCAACGGCATCATCCACACCATGCCGTATTGGGATGAGCGCTTTGCCGAGATGGCGAAGAACTACCCGGATGTGGCGACCGATCAATTCCATATCGACATTTTGTGCGCGCATTTCGTGCAGCATCCAGATTGGTTTGATGTGGTGGTCGGCTCGAACCTGTTCGGCGACATCTTGTCTGATCTGGGTCCGGCAGTGGCCGGCTCGATTGGCATTGCGCCGTCGGCCAACATCAACCCGGAGCGCGTGCATCCCTCGATGTTCGAGCCGGTGCATGGCTCGGCTCCCGACATTGCCGGGCGGATGATCTGCAATCCCATCGGCCAGATCTGGTCGGGTGCGATGATGCTGGAGCATCTGGGCGAAAAGGAAGCTGCTGCTGCCATCGTGCAGGCAATTGAGACGTGTCTGCGGGACGGCGGGCCACGCACGCGCGATATGGGCGGGCAGGCGGGCACCGAGGAAGTCGGTCGCGCCATTGCAGAGCTTGTCGCCCGCGCTTGATAGTTGCGGCGAGTTGCGGCTTTCCCCTAATGTCGGGGTGACTTAGGGGAACCGTGATGGGCCGCGAGACGAGTCAGATTGCCAGGAGATGCGAGCGCGCCGTTGTGGTGGCGTATCGCGAGCTGCGCGCGGTCGGCACCGGCGACATGGAAGCGTTCAGCGCCTGCACGACGCTGTATCGCATTCACCACCCGGAAGCCTCGGTCAGTGAGGCGCGTTTGCTGGTGTCCGAATGGATCGACCACCACGTTGTCCGCGCTGCCAATGGCCCAACGCCGGGGTGCGAATGCGCCTGATCGCAGCATTCGGCCTGTTGGCCCTATGCTCTGTCGGCGCCGCGCATGCCGCCGAAACCGGGCTCTGGTGGACGGAAGACCGCGACGCGGTGATGCAGGTCACGACCTGTGCCGAAGGGGTTTGCGGCAAGCTGGTCGGCTTCGTCGAACCCTATGACGCCAAAAATCAGCCCAAGCTTGCCAAGAATGGCCAACCGGAATGCGGTTTGCAGATTATGCATGCGCATAAGGGCGACGAGGCCGGAGAGTGGGACGGGATCATCACCGATCCGCGTGACCTGACCGACTGGAAGCTGCGCATGACCTATCGCGCCAATGGCGGGCTGCATATGCGCGGCTATGTGCTGCTGCCACTGCTCGGCAAATCTCAGGATTGGGATGCATTCGGCGGGCAGGTGAATGCGAAGTGTGAGATCACTTCAAGCAAATAGTTGTGTCACACCCCGTAAGGCGGAAAAGGCGAAGCCGTCATCCTCCATCCCAACGCTGATAGGGGACGGCGGATGACGCTGCGCTCTTCCGCCCTACGGGTTAGATGAGTCAGCTATTGATGCCGCTGATTTTAGATCCCCGCCATCAACTCAATCGCCTGCACCAATGCCGAATGATCAAGATCGGCACCGCCTTGGCCGGCAACCACGTTGAACATCTGCTGGGCGATCGCGGTGTTGGGCAGCGCCATGCCCATGTCTTTCGCCGAACCGAGCGCCAGATTGAGATCCTTCTGATGCAGACGGATGCGGAAGCCCGGTGCGAAGGTGCGGTTGATCATGCGTTCGGCATGCACTTCCAGAATGCGCGAATTGGCAAAGCCACCCATCAGCGCCTGACGCACTTTCGCCGGATCGGCCCCGGCCTTCTTGGCGAAGGTCAGCGCTTCGGCCACTGCCTGAATGTTGAGCGCCACGATGATCTGGTTGGCCACCTTGCAGACTTGGCCAGCACCTGGAGCGTCACCAACATGGGTGATGTTCTTGCCCATTGCCTGGAAAAGCGGCAGTGCGCGCTCGAAGTCAGACACTGCGCCGCCGCACATGATGGTCAATGCGGCATTCTTCGCACCGACTTCACCACCAGAGACCGGCGCATCGACATAGCCACAGCCAAGGGCTGCGATACGCTCGGCGAAGTCTTTGGTGGCGGTGGGGGAGATCGACGACATATCGATCACCAGCTTGCCCGCCGACAATCCACCCGCCACGCCAGCTGCACCGAACAGCACGCGCTCGACATCGGGGGTATCCGGCACCATCAGAATGATGATCTCGGCAGCCTTGGCCACCGCTTCGGCATCGGCAACCACCGTGGCGGCGTCTCGGATCTCAGCGGTGAGCGACGAACGGTCCGGCACGATCAGCGTGTGGCCAGCAGCCTTGAGGTGCAGCGCCATCGGGCGGCCCATGATCCCGAGGCCAATGAAACCGATATTCATGTTATCACTTCCTGTTTTTGCGTTCTTACTGCTCAGACGCCATAGGCCGCGCGCCAGCCAAGACCGGCAACCGTGTCACCAGCAGGACGGTATTCGCAGCCAACCCAGCCCTGATAACCGAGCGCATCCATCTGCGCGAAGACGTATTTCCAGCCGATTTCACCCGTGCCCGGCTCATTGCGGGCAGGCACGTCAGCGATCTGCATGTGGCTGATCACCGGCATCAGTTTGGCCATCCGCTTGGTGATGTCACCTTGCGCAATCTGGCAATGATAGACATCGAATTGCAGGCCGATCTTATCGAAGCCGATGGCGTCCACAATCGCTGCACCCTGTTCCTGGGTGGTAAGGTGAAAGCCCGGCATGTCGCGCTGATTGATCGGCTCGATGACGATCTTCATACCTTGCTTGGCGGCCTCGTCGGCAGCCCAAGCGAGGTTGTTGGCGTAAATGGCCGCAGCCGTCACTGGTTCGACACCCTTGGGGATGCCGGCCATGCAATGGACGATGTTATTGCCGAGCACGCCTGCATATTCCAGCGCCTGCTTCACACCGTCGCGGAATTCCGCCTGACGGCCGGGCAGGGACGCCGTGCCGCGCTCACCAGCCGCCCAATCGCCCGGCGGGGCGTTGAACAGCACCTGGGTGAGGCCGCAATCGTCGAGGCGTTTGCGGATTTCGGCGGCGGAAAATTCATAGGGGAATAAAAACTCAACCCCCTTGAAACCCGCTTTCGCGGCCGCCTCGAAGCGATCCAGAAAGGCCACTTCATTGAACATCATGGAAAGATTGGCTGCCAGACGCGGCATGTTATCGCTCCCTTAATCGTTGAGTGAACCTAGCTGACTGGTCTGGCTTTGGCCAGAGGTGGCGGGGGCGGGATTGGACAAAGTGCTGCCTTCACAGCCATGCTGCACCTGCAACGGAGGTTGGCATGCGCGCCGAACGGATTTTGATGATGCTGCTGCTCGGTGGCGTGGCGGTGGGCTGCACGTTGGTGCTGCTGCCATTCTTCCCCTCGATCCTCTGGGCGCTGATTTTGGCCTATACCACCTGGCCGATGTTCGCATGGTGTCGCCATCGCCTGCATTTGGGGCAGACGGCAACTGCCGGTTTGATGGTCACGGTGATGTCGGTGGTGGTGGTGCTGCCATTGGCGTTGGCGGTGCCGTCCAGCTCCGCCGATATCGACGGGTTGAAGCGCGATGTGATGGATATTTTGCAAAGCGGCCTGCCGTCGCCGCCGAATTGGTTGGCGGACGTGCCGCTGGTCGGCCCGATGCTCAGCGAGCGCTGGCAGCAATGGGCCGAGGATTTGGGCACGATGGTCTCATTCTTTCGGCCCTATTTCGGCATGGCCGGAGAGTTGGCCCTGAAGATTCTGCTCGGGTTGGCCAATGGCGTGCTGTTGTCGATGTTGTCGCTGTTCATCGCGTTTTTCTTCTTCGTCTCCGGCGAGAAGGTGGGTGAGGTTGCAACCACATTGCTGCGCCGGATTGCGGGTGATCAGGCGGATCGGCTGCTGACGGTGATGGGGGCGACGATTCGCGGCGTGGTCTACGGCATTATCGGCACAGCGATTGTGCAGGCCGTATTGACCGGTCTGGGGCTGTGGGTGGTGGGCATTCAACGTGCCTGGCTTTTGGGCATTCTGGCCGGGGCGCTGTCGGTTCTGCCGATTGGTGCGCCAGCGGTGTGGATTCCGGCAGGGCTTTGGCTGATTTCGCATGATGCCACTCTGCGTGGCGCGTTGCTGCTGATCTATGGCGTGGTGGCGATCAGCGGTTCCGATTCGGTCATCCGCCCCTACTTCATTGCACGCGGCGCTCATTTGCCATTTTTGCTGACGATGTTGGGGGTGCTCGGTGGCGCACTTGCCTTTGGCCTTCTGGGTGTTTTCGTAGGCCCGGTGCTGCTTGGGGTTGGTTACACCTTGGTGATGGAATACGGGCAGGCAAAAATCCGTCTTCCCCCCGTTACATAAAAGCTGGCACGCAGCTTGCGTCCGGGCTTGAATGAGGTTTCTCATGCAGTGCCGCCGTGCTGACCTAGGGGAGTTGTAGCCCGCGCATGTTTGCTTTCATCCTGGCCAGGCTATTACAGGCCATACCGGTGTTGCTGGTGGTAGCTTTCATCAGTTTTGCCATGTTCCAATTCGTCGGCGACCCACTGGTGGCGTTGCTGGGGCAAAACTTCACGGCTGAAGAAGCCGACCGTATGCGGCATACGCTCGGGCTCGATCAGCCCTTTCTGGTGCAATACATTCATTTCCTCGGCCGTGTGCTGCAGGGCGATTTTGGGATTTCTTATCGCCTGGCCAGACCGGTGGGCGAATTGCTCGCCGAGCGTCTGCCAGCGACGGTTGAGTTGTCGCTGACGGCTGCCGTGCTGGCGTTGCTGGTGGGTGTGCCGCTGGGCGTGCTGACCGGGATCAAGCGCAATGCGCTGATCTCCCGCGCGATGATGGTGTTCTCGCTGATCGGCGTGTCGCTGCCGACCTTCCTGATCGGCATTCTGCTGATCCTGTTTTTCGCGGTGCAATTGGGTGTGCTGCCGAGCTATGGCCGTGGGGACGTGGTGCATTTTTCGCATTGGACGACCGGCTTTTTGAGCAGTTCCGGCAGGCAGGCGGTGATTCTGCCGGCGATCACGCTGGGTATGTTCCAGATGACGCTGATCCTGCGGCTGGTGCGTTCGGAGATGCTGGAGGTCATGCGGTCTGATTTCATCAAATTCTGCCGCGCACGCGGGCTGACCTCACGGGCGATCAATTTCAATCACGCGCTGTCGAACACGCTGGTGCCGGTGATCACCATTGTTGGCCTGCAATTGGGCATGCTGATCGCGTTCTCCATCGTCACCGAGACAGTGTTTCAATGGCCAGGCATGGGGTTGTTGCTGGTGCAGTCGATTGGAAACGCCGATATTCCGGTGATGTCGGCCTATCTGCTGCTGATTGCGGTGGTGTTTGTGACGATCAATCTGGTGGTTGATCTGCTGTATTTCGCGGTCGATCCGCGCCTGCGCGGAGGTGGAAAATGAGCGCGATCTCGCGATTCCTCGATAGCGATTTCGTCTATTCCTTCCGCCGCTCTCCGGTGGCGGTGGTATCGGCGGTGGTGGTGCTGATCATCGTGCTCTGTGCGGTGTTCGCGCCGCTGATCTCACCGCATGACCCGTTTGATCTGGCGAGCATCAGCTTGTTGGACAGCCTCAAGCCGCCCGCATTTTCGCCGGATGGCGATTGGTCCTTCCCGTTGGGAACTGACGACCAGGGGCGCGATGTGTTTTCCAGCATTCTCTACGGCACGCGCATCAGCATGATTGTCGCTGTGCTGGCGATCAGCTTCTCGTTGGTGGTTGGCATCACGGTGGGGCTGGTGGCGGGATATGCCGGTGGGGCGGTGGATGCGGTGTTGATGCGCATTGTCGATGTGCAATTGACCTTCCCGGCGATCCTGATTGCGCTGCTTGTTGATGGTGTGGTGCGCGCTGTGCTGCCGCCCGCAGCACAGGATGCGTTGCAATTGGATGTGATTGTGTTTGCCATCGGGATCAGCCGTTGGCCGCAATTCGCGCGCACTGTGCGCGGATCGACGATGATCGAGCGCGGACGAGATTATGTGATGGCCGCCCGGGTGATCGGCATTTCCTCGCCGCGCATCATGGTCAGCCATATTCTGCCGAATGTGCTGGGGCCGGTGCTGGTGATTGCCACGCTGAATCTTGGCTTGGCCGTGCTTGATGAAGCAACACTGAGCTTCCTCGGCGTTGGTCTGCCGCCGACGCAGCCCTCGCTGGGCACGCTCATTCGCTTCGGCAATAACTTCCTGTTCTCCGGCGAATGGTGGATCACCATTTTCCCCGGTCTCACTTTGGCGGCCATGGTGCTGTCGATCAATCTGTTGGGGGATTGGTTGCGCGACGCTCTGAATCCGAGGCTGCGCTGATGGCCCTGCTCGAAGTCAACCAACTTTGCGTCGAGTTTCCGACGCGACGCGGTGTCCTGCGTGCGCTCGACAACATCTCTTTCGGCATTGAGCCGGGCGAGATTTTGGGGGTGGTGGGCGAATCCGGCGCGGGCAAATCGCTCACCGGGGCCGCCATTATCGGCCTGCTGGAACCACCGGGACGGGTGGCGTCTGGTCAGATTATCTTTGACGGTAAGCGGATCGATAATCTCGATCAGGAAGCAATGCGCGCCATTCGCGGGCGGCATATTGGCGCGATTTTCCAAGATCCGCTGACCACGCTTGATCCGCTGATGTCCGTCGGAAAGCAGTTGATCGAGACGATGCAGACGCATCTGAAACTGTCTGACCGCGATGCCAAAGCGCGTGCCATTCAGTGGCTGGAGGAGGTCGGCATTCCGGCGGCCTCTGAGCGGGTATTCGCCTATCCACACCAATTCTCCGGTGGCATGCGGCAGCGTGTGGTGATTGCCCTGGCTCTGTGTGCAGAACCGCGTCTGGTGATCGCCGACGAGCCGACGACGGCACTTGATGTGTCGATCCAGGCTCAGATCATCACGCTGATGCGGCGTCTGGCGGCTGATCATGGCACGTCGATCATGCTGGTCACACACGATATGGGCGTGATTGCGGAGACGTGTGACCGGGTGGCGGTGATGTATGCCGGACGGATTGCCGAGATTGGCCCGGTGGGTGACGTGGTGCGCTCACCGCATCATCCTTACACCGAAGGCCTGATGGGTTCGATCCCGTCGCTGGAATCTCGTGTGGCGCGTCTGCGGCAGATCGATGGCGCGATGCCGCGTCTGAATGCCATTCCGAAAGGTTGCGCGTTCAATCTGCGCTGCACCAAGGCAATCGCGCGCTGTCAAGATGAACGTCCGGAGTTGCTGCCTGCTGGAACCACCCAGGCTGCCTGCTTCCTGGTGCAGGAGGGCGCGCAATGAGCGACCGGATTGTGTTGCAAGCCAACGACGTCGCCCGTCATTTCGACGTCTCGCGCCCCGCATTGCAGCGCCTGTTGGCGGGTGAAAAGAAGCGCATCCTGCGCGCAGTGGACGGCGTGTCGTTCCAGATCGTGGCAGGCGAGACGCTTTCGCTGGTGGGGGAAAGCGGCTGCGGCAAATCGACGATGGCCCGCCTTGCCGTCGGGCTGTACGCGCCGACGCAGGGTTCGATCACCTTCGAAGGCCAGTCGATGCATGCGGCGTTGGCCGATACGAGCCTGCGGCGGAAGATGAACATGATCTTCCAGGACCCCTATGCCTCGCTGAACCCGCGCTGGCGGGTGCGGGATATTGTGGCCGAGCCGATCAAGGCATTCAAATTGCTGTCCTCGCGCAAGGACATTGAAGATCGCGTGGGGCAGTTGCTGACCCAGGTGGGCTTGTCTGCGCATGACGGCGAGAAATTCCCGCATGAATTCTCCGGCGGCCAACGCCAACGCATTTCGATTGCCCGCGCCTTATCCAGCGAGCCGGAATTTTTGGTGTGCGACGAGCCGACTTCGGCACTCGACGTGTCGGTGCAGGCGCAGATCCTCAATTTGATGCGCGATCTGCAAGAGCGGTTGGGGCTGACCTATCTGTTCATCAGCCATAATCTGGCGGTGGTGCGCCACATGTCCGACGATTTGGGCGTGATGTATCTGGGCCGGATTGTGGAGCAGGGACCGGCGGAGGAAATCTTCCGCACCCCGCGCCACCCCTATACGCGACTGCTGCTGGACGCGATTCCCGATATCTCGGCGGTGGGTCGGCAGCGGACGCCGGTGGGCGGTGAAGTGCCCAGCCCGATCTCGCCGCCTTCCGGCTGCACGTTCCACCCACGCTGCCCGCTGGCCAATGCGCGCTGTAAGGCAGAGCGGCCAATGGAGACTAAGGTGGATGGTGTTGCGGTGGCGTGTCATGCGGTGGAGGAGGGTAGGGCGGCTTAGCGGCCGCTTCCCGAAGCACACGCGCCCACTATGGACCAGACAATCTGGATCGTCGTCGCAGGCGGGATTGCCGCAGGCTTTGTGCAAGGCATGTCCGGGACGGCGTTTGGCATCACCGCGATGGCGTTCTGGGCCTGGACGCTCAATCCGGTGCTGGTCGGGCCGCTGGTGGTGTTCGGCTCATTGATCGGGCAGGTTCTGTCGATTCGCACGGTCTGGCGCAGCATCAATGTCCGGCTGGTGACGCCGTTCATCGTCGGCGGTGCGGCTGGCGTGCCGCTGGGCGTGCTGGCGCTGCGGCATATCGATCCGGTGCTGTTCAAATTCAGTGTGGGCGTGCTGCTCGCCATTTGGTGCCCGACGATGCTGATGTCACGTTCACTGCCCCGTATCACGCGCGGCGGACGTGTGGCGGATGCGGCGGTGGGGTTGGTGGCGGGTGTGATGGGCGGTCTGGGCGGGCTGACCGGACCGGCACCGACACTCTGGGCCGCCTTGCGCGGCTGGGAGCGCGACACGCAGAGAGCGGTGTTTCAGGCGTTCAATCTGTCGATGCACTGCCTGACGATTATCGCCTATTTCTCCTCTGGCACGGTTCCGGACAGCACCTTGCCGCTGTTTCTGCCCTTGGCTTTGGCGGTGATGCTGTCCACCTTCGTGGGCGTGCGGGTCTATCGCCGGTTCAGCGATGCGACATTCCGGCGGATGCTGTTCATGCTGCTGACCTGCTCGGGGCTGATCCTGATCGCCACGACGCTGCCAAAGCTGCTGTGACGTGATTTTGAGGCGTAATTTGTGAATATTTTCCTTCAAAACCAGCCCGCTCGCGATTAGAACAAACATCAAACAAATCCGCGGCGGTTCGATGGCTGGGCAGGATAACTCGGGACAATACCAGACCGGCAGCCCACCCAAGGGTTACGGATACGTGCCCGGTGTTACGGTTCCATCGAAAGAAGGCCCAAAAGTGCCTGCTTTCAGTGTTCGCCCGGATTGGGCCGACGGGATGCAGTAAGTCCAAGTGAAGGGGATTTCCGATGATTTGGCAAAATTCTTCATCGCCCCTGGGAGCAGACATATTCGGTAAGATCTTGGCCATTCTGCTCTGCCGTATCTCGCTCACTGCGTGGGGACAGTCTCGCCCACCTTTCGGCCCACCTGGTTATGAATTGCCCGATAAGGTGACAGTTCAAAATTTGGATGAGCTGTCAGAAAAAATGAGGCGAGACAAATGCGAGTCAGCAAATTGTCGCGCGCTCATAATTGCAATCGGGGAAGTCTTGACCGATCCCAGCCAGCGCAAAAATCCCGGCACGATCTGGGAGGGCCGTCCCGTGCCGGATATCCCTTATGGCGCGATCAAAGCGCGCGAGATTGATGACAGCCTCAAGGGCGTGAAAGCCATCTGGCCCGATATCTGCCGCGCTGTGGTCGAAATCGGTGCGCGAGACGATTTTGTTCACGGCATGGAAAACTATGGCTGGCTGGCCGCCTCGGTTTTGGACATCGCACGCCATTTGAGCCGACCCGGAATATCTAC
>Ga0316222_1001890_pt1 | contig 23799 bp, 28 predicted proteins | sample TBH18011metaG_FD_206008 | JGI IMG/M metagenome (GOLD analysis project Ga0316222, IMG submission 206008) | Freshwater microbial communities from Trout Bog Lake, Wisconsin, USA - TBH18011 | ecosystem: Environmental > Aquatic > Freshwater > Lake > Hypolimnion/Profundal zone | place: USA: Wisconsin... | reverse complement strand
CAGGTCTGGTCACAGGTCCGGTCACAGGTCCGGTCACAGGTCCAGTCACAGGTCGTGTCACAGGTCCAGTCACAGGTCGGGTCACAGGTCGAATCACAGGTCTGGTCACAGGTCGAATCACAGGTCTGGTCACAGGTCCAGTCACAGGTCGGGTCACAGGTCGAATCACAGGTCTGGTCACAGGTCGGGTCACAGGTCTGGTCACAGGTCTGGTCACGGGTCCGGTCAGCAACGAATAATCTCTATGATGGTCAACTATACGCATCGTGGGGCGCGTATATTTCTTTCATGCGCGACGTGCTTGGCTGGCGTGGCTCGATGCTTGAAAGGTTTTCAATTAACGAAGATTTAATTTTGTCTTGTGGATGTGTTTGGTGGCATGAAAATATTCTGGCGATTTCAGACCGGCCAACGGTCATCAATTGCGATGGCGAAGGGCGGCCGCATTGCGAAACCGGCCCGTCAATCGCTTATCGAGACGGATGGGCTTTGCACCATTGGCATGGAGTGTCGGTTCCTGCGGATTGGATTGAAAAGCGCGCTAGTCTTGATCCAAACGAGGTTATCAAAGTTAAAAACGTGGAGCAACGCGCGGCGGGCGCGGAAATTGTTGGTTGGCCTAAGATGCTTTCCGTATTGAAAGCTAAGGTTATCAATGATAGCGGATCGCCTGATATAGGACAACTTATTGAATTAAATCTTCCGGGTTTGAAAACACCGGGACGGTTTCTTAAAGCGGTTTGTCCGCGAAACGGGGTCATTGTCGAGGGCGTTCCACGCATTTCAGACATTGATGGATTGCCAATTGACACGGCCCTTGCCGCTCAGGCTTGGCGGATTGGCGATCCACAAAGCGAATACCAGCATCCATCTAGGAGGACATAAAAATGAGCAAGCAAGTCATCGGCCAGCAGGGCGAGGTTCGCATCGTGAAGATTGATGCGCTTCCCGCCAAAATGGAAACAAAGCCGGTTGAGCGGCTGGCAAGCGGGTTTATCATCTCGCACTCGGAAAAGGGTCATCACCATATTTTGACCGGTGGCGATGTCATGGAGCGGACAAACGACGTTCCTGCTGGGATGCAACTTCTTTACGCAATTCTTGATGAGCCTCATTCGCTTATTCAGGATGCCGCGACGCCGCATGAAGGGTTTAATCTTGAACCGGGTATTTATGAATTTCGCTTGTCACGCGAGTTCAATCCGTTTCTTGATGAAGCGCGTCGTGTCGCGGATTGAGACTAATATGGACTATCAACACATGAAGATTGGCGATTGCATCACAGTCGCCAATGAGGGCATGGCCCTTGCAGCCGTTAGATGGGCGACGCGGCACGGTCGGAAATTCAGTCGCCAGAAAATGAACGATGGAATAAGTTATCAAATTACAAGGATTAAATGACATGACAAATGAAAACAAACCCACCATCGAACTTGGCAAGCAGTACCAGACGCGCGACGGGCGCGATCGGAGACATTCCAATGATCACGTCGTCCGCTAATAGCAGTGCGCCGTTCTCGGTGCTTGTACGATGGTAGCGCCCGCTGGTTTCAATTCACGCAAGGCCGCGCAGGTCATAGCGTATTTTGCGTGCAAGAACTCCACTCGCCGCCTGAATGTCCTTAAGGCGGCGAAGCTCGTGTATCTCGCTGATAGAGAGTCGTTGTCGAGGTTCGGATTCCCTATTTTGGATGATGAACGCGTTTCTATGCCGCACGGTCCTGTGAACTCAATCACATACAGTTTCATTTCGGGTGAATACGAAGACGCGGGATGGTCGGAGTTTTTGCGCGACCGATCAAATCATGAATTGTCTGTTCGGCATGAAGCGCGGACCGATAATTGGGATGAATTGAGCGATGCTGAGATTGCATGCTTAGATGAAGTCTGGCGCAAATTTGGTGGAATGACGCAGTGGGAAATTCGTGATTGGACTCACGACAAAAAAAACGTCCCCGAATGGGAAGACCCAAAAGGAAGTTCGCGTCCTATTCCTATTGACAGAATATTGAATATGCTGCGTGTTGATAACGCTGCGGAACTTGCTGCGCAAATTGATGATTTTAAATCGATCGACAGCTTGTTTTTGTCTGTAAGAGCATCAAGCTAGCATTTAAGGCGATTTATGCCGAATCGCGTCATCAAACGCGGAACTATCCTTATTCCATCTGGCCCATCGCATGATGCTGGCCGGAAGCATTTGTTCGTAATTTGCTCGGATGCTTGCGATGAAGGAAAAATGGTTCTTGTGCCCATAAGTACTTGGATAAACAACCTTTGTGATGGCACTTGCATATTAGTGAGGGCGTGTTTTCTTGCTTTTGTTTAGGGCAAAAACCCGAATCACTTCAATTTCGGCCTAGGTGAGCTTGCTACCTAATGGCGGAAAAATGCTAAATTTATTTGCCATGTCACATCGCAAGAGATCGCCGCCGCGATCCGCGCCGCCTAGCCCGGCCCGCTCACGCAAAGGAGATATTGATGACAGACTGGGTTGAGCATTACAAAGCGGTTAAAAACCGGATTCGGTTTGCCGCCGTTAAACATCGCCCGCCGACGACAAAAACAGTTTACCATCCGATCAAGGAGCGAGAACCAGAACCCGCGCCAATTCCCGCGATTATCTTCGAGGTTCCAGAGGACTATTCGGGGCCGATCACGCTTCGAGGGATTGCCCGCGAAGTAGCGGAGGAGTTTGGTGTCAAGGCGGATGACATTTTGGGAAGAGTTCGCATTAAAAATATCATCAAGGCAACGCATGAGTTTTGGCTGCGATGCACGGAGAGCTTCCCTGGCATGTCCTTGTGCGCGCTTGGAAGATTGACAAAAACTCATCATACCACTCTTATGAACGGGATAAAGAACGCGAAAGCTAATAGGGAGAATGGAAATGAGACAACACGCAAACTCTGATACATTTAATTGGATGTCGCTACAGAGCCATTGGAAGCCCGATAAGACCCTGTACACGGTGGTGTTGCTTGGGGATGACGGCGAACCGGACGGGGCGAAGGAGAGAGATGATGGCCGATAACGTAGAGCCGTTCCCCGGTTGTCAGGTTCCGTCGCCATATGGCGAGCCTGTAGAAGCAATATGCGCCATGTTGCGGGATTATCTACGTCGCGCGGAAGCTGGCGAAATTCGGGCAATAGCGATTGCGTCGGTTATTCAGGACGGGACGGATGCTACATTGGTCCTAAATGATTTTCATGCGACCGCTGGCATGGGATTTGACCTTTATGCCGCGCTTGGTCGGTTGAGCCGAAAATACAGCGCATGGCTTGATGAATGATACATCGTCGTGGAATTTGCCCTATCTCCGCAAACCAAATAGAATGAGACGTTTGAAGTTAGGAGACGACCAATGATAAAACCCTTTGTGCTCTCAGTGAGCCTGTGCATCGCAACAACAAGCATCTCATTTGGCGAGGAATTGACGCTTAACGAACAGTGGGCGTCCATGCGCGGCGTGAAGCCCGTTGAAGCATCGTGGGCTGGGGCCATGCCATCCAAGAACACGGTCGCTAAAATGCTCGCGGATCGTGCTCGCGCCAAGCTAGGCGACGGCTGGGTGCGGTCGGCGCTTGCCCTTGGCAAGATTGAAAGCGGTTATCGTTGCGCCGCCGTTGGTCCCCAGACACGCCATGGGCGCGCGCGTGGCGTTCTACAAGTGCTTCCCGGTTCAGCCGAAGCCCTTGGCGTTGACGCGGCTTCCTTGACCACATGCGAGGGCGGCATCGAAGCCGGTATTCGTCATATGCAAGCTTGCGTTGATAGCGGCGTCAGGACGCAGGATGAAATGGCCGCGTGTCATGTCGCGGGCGTCAAGGGATGGCGCGTGCGCCTATCGCGCCGGGCGGAACGATACAAGCGTCAGTATGTGCGAATGGCGTCTATTGCGTGGGCTGGCGGTCTTAGAGGCCCGTGGCAGTGACGTGGATGCAATTCTTTGGTGAAGTCTTGTTCACAATTGGCATCGTGTGGGCCGTAGCCATGGCCTACTTTGCCGTCATTGGCGTGATTGAACTTGTCATTATGCCAATAATTGAAAAAAAGCCGCCGCCTTTTGAGGGCGACGGCAAGTGAATTTCAGGGTAGTCGCCGCTGTCGGGTGAAAGCGGCAAATCAAGATAACGGAGATTATGAAAAATGGAAATCGAAAACTTGCCAGAAGACCTTCAACGCATCATGCGGATGTGGAATGATAATATGAGCGGGAGACAAATTGCCAACGAGCTTGGCATATCCCGCAACTCCGTCATGGGTAAAATTTTTCGCCTCAAACGCAACGGATATGACGTTCGGCAGGGATACGAAACGTCAAAGGGCACTGTTGTTGTTAAGTCAGCGGAAAAGAAAAAGCCAAAGGTTAAGCAGCAATTCAACCAAAGAAATTACATAAAGCCGCCCGTTTTCAATCCCGTTCCAATTTATGTAGCGCCAGAAACAGAGCCAACAAAACCGCTGAACTTAAACATATTTGACCTGAAGCTTTACTCATGCAGATACATCATGGGCAATGTCGCTGGCGTTGATACAGTCTATTGCGGATTGCCTGTCAAACGCGGATCGTACTGCAAGGCACACGCGAAATTGTGCTACAATCCCCCCTACAAGGGGCCAGCCAATGACAAATTTGCTTCAGCTTAACCCGCCCATTCCCGTTGAAACCCCCAAGGGAAAGGCTCTGGCTCATGTCTTGATCGACTATGGGCCAGAGTTTCATATTATTTGGGTATGCTTCCAAGACGATACAGGCGAAATCTGGGCTTGGAAAAACCCGGAAATCAGGGCGCAGACTAACCCCACCATGGGCCGCGACTTCAAGTCTTGATGATGTACATCAAGGCTACGTTTTTGGGGCGCGTTTCGGTGCCACCAGCCGCAAGAGTTGGACCGGTGCCATAAGCTGTGTAAGCATATGAACCGCCTTGAGCAAACCCGGGAGTTGAACTACCGGAAGCATTAGGCACAATCCATTCACTAGGCATTGCATGTGTATGTGATGCAAAAGAATCCGCTTGCGTTGAACCAAAAGTACGACCGGGGTCAACACCCGCGCCGTGATCCCACCCGCGAGCAAAATATCCGCGCATATCGGGAAGGCCAAAGGTTCCAGAACCAGAGCCAAATGTTGTGCCGACAACAGCGTATAGTCTGGCGTAAGTTGTCGTTGAGACAAGCGAGCCATTACATTCGAGCCATCCAGAGGGAGGCGTTGACGCCGCGAATAGCGTCATTGATCCCGATGGAATGGTCGCAGCCGTGGTTTGCGTTGTGCTATCGGGAAAAATAAAACCACCTGAGGAGCTTTTAATTGTTCCGCCAGCGGTCAAATTCGTTCCATCAAATGTCAAATTTGATGAACCAACCAGCGTGCCGGATGAATTGTAAATGACTTGAGTGGTTGAACCAGCGACAGTTGTCTGGCTATCGGCGAAAATAACACCATATCCAGTTGGGTTGTTAACGCTGACAATCGAGCGTATTTGACCCGCTGGAACAACAGTTGTCGCGCCACCCGCTGCATTGCTAAATGTGACTGAGCTATATGTTCCCGTACAAGCATTGATGACAACCCACTCTCCGCCAACGCCCGAGGGAAATTGGATGTTAACAGCGCTAGTGGGAACGCCGGACAACGAAAGAATCAGTGGCACATAGGACGGGCTCGACGTAGCCGAAAGCGTTATTGTGCCGCTTGATCCGGTGAGGCTGATCGGCTGCACTCCTCCAAGCGCATTATCAATCGTCGTCCAGTCAGCATTAACAGGGACGTTCCAATTGCCGACGTAATCGCCATTTCCGGGCTGCTCAAGGTGCTTATTGGTTGTGTATGAGGAGGTCATGGCATGTCCTTAAATAGCGCGTTGAGCCACGTCGAGGGCCCTGGCGACGGTCTCGTCGGGGAGGTTCAGCAGGGGTTCGGTATGAGCCTTCTCGGTCTTTTTGGCTTGCTCGCCAAGGCGGAACAGGCGATCCACTAGATGCTGGTGGCCGGATTGAACCTTGCCGCCTGATTTGCGGGGGACGCGACCGCCGGCGGATTGTTGAACGGCTCCGGCTGGATTCGACCTATAGTAAGACGCCGCCGCGTTCATGGCGGCTGTGTTCATTTTTTGAAGAGTTGACGCAGCCACCGGGGATTGTCGAACAAGCCGACCTAATTCAGCGGCGCGCGATGGATCGGAAATCATTTCCATCATTTTGGGCGCGATCCTAGCTTCAATAGCATTAAATCCCATTTTTGCGCCTAATCCAGTTAATGCGCCAACTCCCGCAATTGCAGCGGTTGTCGGCTCAACATGAAGGCCGCCTTCAATTAGCCGCTCACCGACTCCCGCAGCGCCCGCGCCAATGGCGCTCCAGAAACCAGGGCCGTGCCCAGACACAGACCCTGGAGCAGGAGCGGGCAATGCTTTTGTTTTTGACAACAAACTTTCGGCTTGTGCGCGCCCATGGATTGCATCAAAAGTGTCGTCACCAAGAGCCGCTCGCATTCGATCGGCAAAAATTGGTTTTTCCATTATCCTCAAAACCGCATCGGGGCCTTGATTTTCAGCAACTTGTTTAAGGTAACCAGCTCCGCCGCGCGCAAACAAATCCCTTTGTGCATCGTTCATTTTACCGAAAGCATTGGTCACTTCCTGATTTGTAAAAGCATTTGTTCCTTTAAAATAATTGTAGCCAGCCTCAAGTGCATTTTGTCCCCCAAAAGCGTCGGCGGCCGCGTCACGAGCCGTTTGATATTCAGGAACAGCATTATCCAACGCGCCGACAAGGCGATTTTTTATGCTGATCAATTGTCTAGCGGAATCTTTTTTGCCTGATACAAATGAAGATGAAATTTGATCATCAATGTTTCGTTTGACTTGATCCCAATAATTTAAATTTCCAGACACGGAAGAAGAGCCCGGAACTGTTTTTGTTAACGGCGTTCCATCCGGCCCTATCAAACCTGTGTTTACAATTGTGTCAGGTGTTTCAGGTTTGGGAACAATAATGCCGGACTTAGGGTCGGTAGCGATAGACTCGGTCTTACGCATTGCTTTTTTGACGGCGTCAATATTTGTAAGCGCATTGATGTCGGCGCTTGATATTGATTGAGCAGCGGGGCTGGAACGAGCAATCGTATAAAGCTTGTTGTTTTGTTCTTTTGTGGCTGCGGCAATAGCATCCGCTTCGCTGGCTGGATTAAGAACTCCACCATATTGATCATCTATATGTTGAGCCAAAGCGGCTTTAGATTCCGCCGTTCGAGATTCAAGAGCTTGAGCCAATTGCCCCGTGGCATCGCGTGCATCGTTTGTCAAATACCCATAATGCCCAAGAACTTTTTTTGTTTGTGGGCCAGCCATATCATACGCCGTCGGCGTCGCGCCACTATCAATCGCGGCCTGAATTTGCTCAGGCGTCATAGCCGCATGGCCTGTTTGTAAATCAGCGGCCATCGCCTTAACAAGCGCTTCTTGAGCGGATTGATTTGGCATGGCGACGTATTTGACGGCATCGGCTAATTTATGCCCGGCAACTGTTCCAAGAACAGCGCCAAAAGTTCTTGCATATGGGTTAGCCCATTCCGGCAAATAACCAGATTCCGCCACTTCACTAGCCGCCTCTGATCCAGCGCCAGCAACAGCGCCGGTTACTCCAGTTTTTAGGCCACCGAAAATACCGCCAGTCACCCCTCCTGTTTCCGCCATTCCAGTGGCAAATCGCGCGGCGCTGCCAGCATATTTGCCAGCCGTTGTCTGAGGTTGATAATCCGTAAACGGAAGGACCTGCTGAACTGTTTCCTCAACACCCTTGCCTGTTGGCAGCGGAACGCCAGCGACATAATTAACATTACCTGCTTGTTCGGCTGGTTTCTGAAATTGCTTATTTAATTCTTCCCCAGCTTTCATAAAACTTTCGGCTGTTTCCCCTTTGGGAAGCAAACCAAAATATTCAGCCGGTTTGGCAACAAGGTATTTCGTGGCCGCGCGCGAAGCCGCATCATAGGCTTGCCCAAGCGTTCCCGGCACACCTAAAATATCAGTCAGGCCAAGCGTCCCCTGCGCGGCAACTGATTTAGCGACATCCGATGATGTTGAAGGCGGTTCATCCCAAGGGATTTCAACAGTACCATCATCGGAAGATGTTGGGGGTGGCGCTGCATTAGGCGCGCTCCATCTGCCCGGAGCTGGCGCTGCCGGCTCATCCCAAGGGATTTCAACCGTATTATCGTCCATCATTTCACCAAGTTATAACGAGGTTGGTTGGTGTCCGGGTTAATGCCCTTGAATATCACCTTTGTTGGGGCCTTAAGCCCATTTTTGGGGCTGGGCTCAATAATATAGGCTTGATCCGGAACAAGATCTCTCAACGATTTTGGCGTTGCGCCACGAACGGCAAGACCTTTTTCCGCTTCCGATATAAATTTGTTTGGATCGTTTTGTTGACTCCAATCAGCTTGGAACGCGCTGCGATTATACCCCCAACCAGCCGCATCGCGAGCCTTCAATTCGTCTTGATAATGCTTTTCAGCCATGTTCAAAATGCCAATGTTTTGAGCCAAAATCTTACGGTTAGCTTCTGGCTGAAGTTCCGGGTTGGGCGAAGCCTTTTCAAAACCAGAAAGTTCGGCGACTTTGACAGGTCCAGCAAGTTGTTTCACTTGAGAGAATACATTCAGCATCATGTTCTTTGTAAATTCCTGAAATGCAGCGGGATTCGCTGTAGCTGAATCAGGAACGTCTATGCCGGCGCTTCTAAGCGCGCCAGCTAAATTTTGTTTTTCACGAGCAAAAGTTCCCGGTTCAAAATGCTCAAGAACATTTTGAATTGCGGTCAATTGAGCAGCCGACTGTTGACGACCTTGAGACATTACCGCCTGCTCATCAAAATATTTTTGATTAGCTTCGTTGTTGTCTTGAAGGGCCTTAATGGTTGGCGCGGCATATTGGTTTTGAAGTTCAAGTTCCGCGTTGCGATAAAAAGCTAGATTTTTCGTCGCATTGGCAATCCGATTATTTACTTGTGTCGCGGATGCGGTGGACTGATCCAGATGAAGAAGGGCGTCTTGCGCATTATTAAGTTCATTTTGCCATTTCTTGGCTTCGGCATGGTATTCGGCAACTTGCGGATTTGAAAGAGTAGCCATGCGCGCTTCTTCGGGCGTTCTATACGGAGCCGATGGGATAAGATATGAGGATGGGGTGGAAACCTGAGAGGGCGATGGGACCGCCGGAGCGGCTTCATTCGCTTGAGTAGTTCCTTCTGTCGATGCAGTTTTTGCGGCAACTGGAGGCTGCGCCGCCGGTTGCGCCGCGGGGGTTGCCGAAGGCTGTTCCTTCGCGATTGATGCCGGCGCAACAGGCGGAGTTGTTGACGTAGGCGTTGAAGATGGAATGCCAGTGGCCCCAACATATTTTGAAATATCAGACGGGCTCATTGGCTGGCCGGTAAACTTGTTTCGGTATCCAACGATTTGACCTTTTAAATTATACAGCGGTTCAATCATGCTCATACCGGCCTTCATGGCCTCAATATTCACGCGCTGTTGCGGGATACTAACCTGTCCGGGCTGGCCGTATTCAGCCTGCTGCTTCTGCAAATTCTCATAAGCCTGAGCGCCGCCGCCTAGACCTTGCAAGATAGCCGCCCCAAGGTAACGGCTAGGCGATGACGCCATGGTGGCGAGGCCGGTCAGGATCGGCACGATTGCATTTTGATGCTTCGTGAAGAAATCTCCCGCCTGATCCAGGAAGCCACCAGCAGGCGCAAGGCCACCGCCCTGCGGGCCTGCGTCGGTCATAGTCGTTGGAGCCGCTTGCGCATATTGAGTACGGCCGCCGCCAAGGCCGCCGTCCGGCGGGCTTGTGTCGGTTTGAGCTGTGCGAGTGGGAGCCGCGCCGGCGAGGCCAGTGGGAGCCTCTCCAGACGTCCCAAAGATATGGTTCCCGATCGGCACGTAATTGCCGCTATCAACCATTTTTTGAACCCAAGGCGCGGTCGCATCCCTTGGATTAGCAAAATTCAATGCGCCTTTAGTCGGGTCTGGAATGGCGCCGGACCTTACAGCATCAAAAATATTTCCAATTTTTTTGTAAACGGGACTATCAGGATCAACCGTTCGAGGATCCGCGCTTGTCCCCGCATTGTTTTTATTCCATGGCGTAAACTGATTCGGGGCCGTGACAATATCCGAAATATTTTTCCCGAACGATCCAGAGTTCAATCTGTTATTGATGACATGTGCAACAGCGGCTTGCCCCAATTCAGGTTCGCCGCCAGCCTCTCGAACAATTGTTCTGATCGCCATATCGCGATCTTTATCCGAAATGGTTGGACCCTGAGCCGCTGCTTCCTGAGCACCCGCTGCGGGAACATCGGCGGCGCCCAGCCCCGAATAATTATCAGGAATTAGACCAGCAGCCGTATCCATATCGCCGACGCTATCGCCATCGGCATGATGCTCGCGATGAACAAGACCACCGTTTTTCAACGCGAGGAAACCAAGAATATCGCCGATGCCGTTGCCAATCGTTCCGGCTGCTGACGCAAGGCCAGTCACGGCGCTAAGAGGATTGCCCCCACCCGATGAGCTACCCGGCGCGCCGGGCGTGGCAAGCTTGGCGTTTGGGTTAACTTCGGGAATATCAAGACCGGGGCCGGGCGTCTTATAAAGACCTTCGTTTGTCTCCGGGTCATCATTAGTCGAACCGCCAGCATCATAATGGTGACGCACAAGGCCACCACGATAAACGCTAGTCGGAATATCGAAACCCTGATTAGCCCAAGAACCGGCATCCGCGATTTGTGCCGGATCACTCGCCGCGACTGGCGGGGCAACAAGGCCGCTTTGCGTGGCCGATGCTGACGGAAGCTGTTGCGCCGGGCCGGGCTTATTCAACCAATTGCCAACATCGGCAACTAGACCGGGCTTCGCCGCCTGATTACCATTAGCAGGCGAACCAAATAGCGCACCCTTGGCCCCAGAAAGATCATTGTAAGCCGTCTTGGCCTGTTCGACCGCGCCTAGACCCTGCTGCAATTCAGACTTTTGCGGTTGCGCCAAACTTGGATTGGCAAGCATCAATTTCCGCTGTCCAGCGTTCTGAATTGCCGCCAAAACATCGGGAGGCAACCGGCTTTGTCCGCCCGGTGTACCATACATATTCAAATAAGGCGGCATACCGCCATCGGCATAGCCACCCGCCGCGAAACCAAGCCCAGCGCGTTCGGGAATAACCGAGCCGCCCATGCTCGCGGCATCCTCCGTCGCCTTGTCATAGTCAACGGTCTTATACCCGCCAGCCAAGCCAACAGCTTCGGGATGATGCTTTTCAACGTCCTGAGCAATAAGACCGATCTGTTTCGGCCCCTTTTCGCCCTTGTACCGAAACTTGACAATCTTCTGGCCGTCATGTGTGCGGCCAATGTCCTCCACATCGTCTTTAAGACGCTCATCCGAAAAGAATGACGACGGCTGCGTCGTGGTGGTGTTTGACCCCGACAGCGCGCCCGTGCCTTCGGCGATATTCGCGAGGAACTGCGTCGTCTGGAATGGGTAAGCCTGCTGCTGAAGGAACTGATTATAAAGAGCCGATAGACCGGCCTGCGTTGTCTGCTGACCAAGCGTACCAGCGCTAAGCTGTGCCTGCGCCCCCTGCAATCCAGCAGTCTGCATTCCAGCGCCAAGATTGCCAAACTGCGCGCCTTGCTGAAGCAAAAGTTGATTGTTGGCCTGCTGCTGCTGGAGATTAAACGCCTGCTGACCCTGAGCGGTCGAAAGCGCCGTATTGTACGCCTGACTGTACAGCGGGTTAATCGCATTGGCGAAGGCAAGGTTTTGCTGGCCGGCAAGATTAGCCGCCGCAATCCCCGTTCGATCTCCGCCAAAAGCGCCCTGCTGAATGGCGTTGCCGGTCTGGCCGGACATCTGAGTCTGCTGCTGCTGATTAAGCAACTGAGCCGTCGGGTTAACAACCGACTGAACAAACGGGTTCATATATTGACCAATTTGCTGCCCGCTCAACTGTCCCACGTTGGTCGGGCCAGCCATTCCGGTTGCGGCCATGCCTGCTTCATAACCGGGCAAAGCTGCATTGGCATAAGCATTTGTTCCAGCAATTCCGGCTTGCTGTTGTTGATTAAGAGGGGCAACGAAAGCATTGGGATCGGTTGAGTATTGCTGAAATGGCGTCTGAGCAACTTGCTGCGCGGTCGAATTGACGGAATTATATCGCGCCAAAACTTCGGGGGGTATCTGAACAGATTGAGTAGTGGTGGCCGTTTTGCCGCCGCCAAAAAACTCATTGATGACGCCCGGAGGCAATAGCCTGCCGAAATGGTCAATTGAGCCGGTTTTGGCGAAAGCAAGATTGGACATATTATTTACTCCGCCGCTTCCTTAAAATTTCCAGTCTGTGCGTTATACAAGAAAAATGCACCGCTAGGAGCGCCAAACGTCCGCGTGTACATGCGAACCTTGGCTTCCGTCCTGTGATTGCTCAAAACGCCGATAATCAACGGGATGCCAAGTCCATCCGCGACCTGCTTGCTAAACTCGCACAATCGCCGCGCCCTGCCACCCTTCGCCGAACGGTGGTCGGGGTGAATGAAAATGGCCTTTTCCTCAAGGACAATGTCGTCGCTATACCACATCGCGCCAATGCGAAGAAGGATCACGCCCTCGATGGTGCCGTTCGGCTTGCCGATTGCGCCGACGAGACCGCCTTTTTGTTCAAGAGCGGGCCAAATGTCATTCAGAAGTTTAGCGGGATTCGGGTTTACAAAGCCGTTTTCATCGCAGGCCGACAAAGCCAGTTGCATAACCTCGTCCACATCCTTTGTGGTCGCGATACGGATCGTGAGTTCATCGGTCATCATCAATCCTTTCGGGGGCCAGGAAGGTTCGTCAATGTCTTGATTGTCTTGCCTCGATACTGCTTCACATAGTCATCCAGAACCTTGTGACCCGTCGCCATGTCGCCATCGCCCGCCCATGCCACCTCATGCGGAGCAAGAACGTACTCGCCGCCCGCCAAGACGCATGGGACGCCTTCCACGGAACCACCATCGGCCTTGCCCGGCATCTGCCCATAGACGCCCTCGGACTGCCCGTAAGGGGCTGCTCCGCCGCCGTATGGCACTCCAGAAAACATGCGCCGGATATTCTTAAACCCGGCCATGGTGTTCCCCTCGCCATGGGCCGACACAATATCAGCCGGGAGGACATAAGAACCGCTCGGAACATGCGTCGGAAGGTGGTCGGTTCGCCCGGCCACGGCGCTATGAATAGGGCCGGTGTGGAATTTAGCCGGTTGGGGGATGCGCGGAGCCTTGGGAATATGCGGCACGCGAGGCTTCATAAATTCCGGCATGTGGCCGCCAAAAGCCTTATGGGGACGCGTTTTCCTAGCCGTGCTCAAGGCAGCCGCAATCGCTTGATCCTTCGGATGGCCCGAATGAATCATCTCGGAAATGTTGGCCGAAATAGCGGCCTTTGATCTGCCCTTGACCAACGGCATTCAAGTCTCCGGCTTAACTAAAATAATTACCATACTTTCCACCCTATGAATAGCTCACGGTTATTGTCTGGCTGGTTCCGGGCGTGACAACAAGACCATTCGAAAACGGGATATTCCAGACATAAACACCCGGAACAGTCGGGATAACCCCAATCTGGTTTGCCGTTGAGGAGGCAACATTGGCGTCGTAGATCGCTCCCGCCGCCGACCCACCGGTCACAACTACAACCGAAGCCAGACGACCCTGCCCGGATTTAACCAATGTCGCGGCTGTTATAGCCGTCTGAGAGGACGAACCATTGACGTTAAGATAGGTTTGCGCGGCGCTGTTGATCGCCGTGACGATGTTTTTTGCGGCTGTGAGGAGATCACCCAGAGAAGCTGACATCAATACTTCCCGTCTTGTTGCCACCTGTAGCGAATGTTGCCAATTCGCCAGAACGATCCCACGTCACTGCTACTAACGCTAATTTGCACCAATCGCCCTCTAATTCGAGGCGAAACATAAGTCGTGCTCGCCGTCAAAGCATAGGGACCACTGGTCTGTGGCGTGGCGTATTGGCTGGGATAATCAACATAATTGAATGTCATGTTGACATTGGCGTTTTGCGTCCCCCCGTAATAACCCCACTTCATGTCGGGCCAAACCTGATCTATGAAATTCTTCAGATCGGCTTCGGCTATGGCAAAATAACCCGTAGTGAAATTTGACAAAAGCGGCTGCCCATCGGCGTCGGTCGAAGTCTCATGCTGATAAATATACAAACTAGAGGGGTCCGCTCCAATCGGCGGTCCAAGCACACTTTCATTGATCCAAGCGGTTCGGCCAAGCGTACCAAAATCCCAAACTTGCAAATTAACATTGTATTTGACGTAGTTGGTAACTTCCCCGCCACCGCTAATGGTCGGGTAATACCAAGATATTTCACCAAATCGCGAGTTGGCGGCAACACGGATTTTGTCAAGATTTGTCAAATCAAGGTCTTGGAAAACAACGTCCCAAACCGGACAAAAGATAGGCGTAACGCCGGTTCCGCTTAGGCTAAAAAACTGGCTCTGCCCCATCCAATAAACAATGCCATTCAGGGATGCCGCCGCCTTTTTGGCGATCATGCCGCAGCCCGTGCCCAGCTCGTTGAAACTGTAAACATACGGCTGGCCGATGTACTGCATCGACCAAAGCGCAAGATCGGTCCAGACCAAACCCTGTTGCGGGCCTTGGATGCAGCCAACAATCTTTGAGCCCTTGGGTATTCTAAAAGACCCGGCCTGATTCGTAATCTGGGCAATCCACGAATTGAAATTGTTAACATCACACCAGCGAATCAAGAGCGGGTCTTGGATGCCGGTAAATGTCGAACCCCAAGCAATAATTTGCCGCTGAGGCATGGCGACAAAAATGCCATCGTTGACGGGAGGAGCCTGTGGAATGACCGTTGCGATAGGCGATCCGCTTGTCGGGTCCCACTGATATATGCCAGTGAAAGCCACACCATCAAAGGACGTCCCCTTGGCGCAAGAAATCAGGATTTCACCCCAATTGTCCAATGTCCAATCCGTGGCCGCAATACTTGTTCCCGCCGCAGCGGGGACAGCCACGCCCGTGCCATAACCACCCGCGCCATACCCGCCGACGCCATATCCCGTCGAGGTAATGGCGGGGCCGACGCCCGTGCTATAAAGAAAGAGAACATTCCCGCCATTCATTGAGACATTTGTCGCCGTCGATGTCGCGGTGTTCGCTGCTTGAATAGTGAATGTGCTTGGCAATCCATCCGGCGACGTTGGCGACGCTGGAACAGTTTGAACAATGTAATTGCCGTAGAGCGTGATGCCTCCCACCGTGGTAGGCACAAGGATCGGAAATGTGCTTCCGACCGAATAACCATGATCGTTTAACGTAACCGTAACGGAAGCTGATCCGTTTGCGGTTGTGAATTTCGGTACAGCGCCGCCATTGGTTACGGTCGCCGTGGCTCCAATAAAATTTCCAAGAACATTGGTCGCTTGAATTTCATATTGAGTTGTTCCGACATTTGCGTAAACAGGGTACAACCCAAACAAAACCAAACCGCCAACCGAGACTGGCGTTGCGATATAAACGCTATCGTAGGGGGTAATGCCCGTTATTGTCGCATCCGTTATAATGACATTTTGGCTGTTAATTACCGTTGAAAAGCTAACAGCGACATCATCGGATGCAATTTGAGGGGTAATATCAGCCAAACTGGTTGCGGTGGTAATTCCATTCGAGCCCATTACGCCGTTCATCACGGCAAGTTGAGACTGCCCGATCTGTGGCCCGGATGTTCTGGACTGCATACCAGCCGCAAGCCATTTGTTGGCGTTGGTGTCCTCCCAAGCCCACAAAGCGCGAACAACCGAAACCATTTGGCTGGCGTAATACTTGGTCCATCCGCCAAGTTTTTGAACAAGCAATCCCGATAACGGGTCGGGAATGAACCGAATAAGGTTACAGGTCGAAATAGACGTTTGATTCAATGCGGGCGTTTCATTCTGGTTGACGCCGCCAGTAAGTTTAACAGCCGCATGGGGCATGGATTAACCCCTCGTTGGCGTTGCGGGAGCCTGCGACATGGACGACCAAGCCGCCATCTGAAATTTCTTGCGATATTCCTCGCCAATCGCTGTTTTGAGAAGCGCCTGATACTGGCTCTCATAAGACTGCGCCATGGCAGGGTCATCCGATTGCCTGCCAAAATTTCGCTGATACGCCGAGATGTATATCATGCTAGCCATAATGAGCAAATCAGGTAAATAAGTTGAAATAAAAGTAGTCCCAGTCGCTGCGTTGGTTTGATTGGCAAATTGATAAAGAGAAGGAAGCCTCTGCGTCCCCGTAACTACTACATTATAGTTTGCATCAGCATAAGGGCCAAAAACAAATAAATTAGATGTATTTCCGCCCGTGGCGTAATCACCGCCATAAGGAGCAAAATAAACAGGTGGGCCAGTATATGAGCTGTCGTTATATACGTTTTGCAAAAATTCCTTGGTTGATGGCAATAGCGGCGTTGTAGCCGTCCCGCCCGATGAAGAAATCGCAATTGTCTGGATGGTGACAAAATCGTTCACGGATATTGTGAATTGATTTGTGCCAGCGGCGATTCCTGTCGAGCCGCCCGGATATGTCAATGAAGTCTGCGAGGGGAGCAAATCCACGTCACGCTGAATACGCAATTCCGCGTAATTCAACATCTGAGGAATAATTGTGTTAAAATAGTCGTCAACGCCCACAACAACGCCGTTTGTCGTCGTCGTATTCAAAACGGCCATGGTCGCGATCTGCGAGACATACCCGTTATAAGTGAGGGGTGTATCGTTGGGCGTTGACATTTTTACAATCCCAAAATTTGAGCGAAATATAGCCTATTCCGCCACGTCGCGCCACCCCTAGCAAATTACCACGAAAAATCGCCCGTTTTTTCCCTGTCAATTTTCGCCATGTCATTTGCATCCATCGGCTTAATAAACCCGCCCTCATAAAGACCAATCACGGTTTCCAGCGCCGGGACCGCCGCCCCAAGAGCCCCTAGAATAGCCGCATCGCTGACAACCGACGCAACCACGCTGGAAAGCCCCGGAATAGCCTTTTCGGCCTCGGCTGTAATGGGAGAACCAGCCGCCGCGTTGACAATGGTTTTTACCTTTGTTGCCGCAGCCGCAAGATCGTCCAAAATGGTTTTAAGCTGCGCGTTCATCGCCTAGCTCCATGAAATGACAATACCGCCATTGGCCCCAACGCCGCCAGTGTACCCGCCTGAACCAGCCCCACCGGGGCCACCCGCGCCGACGGACCAGTTGATTGTGGCTCCGGGGCTTAGACTGCCAAACGTATAAGTTTTTTGGGCAAAAGCTCCACCGCCGCCGCCGCCGGCAACATAAGTGTTACCTGCGAATACATTTGAAGCTCCGCCACCGCCGCCACCATACGCATTACCGGGGTTGCCATTTGTATTTCCACTAGCAGCCGCGCCACCCGTTCCGTTTGGATTTGGCGATGATGGATTACCCGCGTTGCCACCCTTGCCGCCAGTCGCTCCGTTTGATCCTGACGTGTTTGTGTCGCCGCCCGAAGCTGTTCCGCCACCACCATACCCGATAACAGTAGTTCCCGCCGTAGCTCCGCCAGCGGTGATTGTAGCACCTAAAGACGGAATGGTTACCGTGGTATTTCCGCCCCCGGAAGCTGGCGCATAAGTTATATTTATATTGATACCAAACCCGCCGCTACCCGCCCCCCACAATTGAAAAACACTCGACGTGGCATAAGGCGGAATAGTAAACGACCCCGATCCGCTTGTGTAAATTTGTGACCCCGATGTTGGCCCGGCTATGTAAACGAACGCCGCCATTAAGAAAGCGACCTTGTGTATTTGATCGTAAACGCCAAATTGGCGCACGAGGAATTACTGGAGACAGTCATATTGATCGAATTGCCAACAGCGACCACATTTGCGCTTGATTGCGTGACCGTGTTCAATGTGCTTGAAACGCTATTGGCCGCGCCACCTAATGGCGTCGTGTTAATGTAGAACGTCGCCGTGCACGTTCCCGATGTGGAAATGGTCGAGGTCTGTGTGATCGTCGCGCCAATTGGGATATTGATGACAATGTTATAATTTTGGTTGGTCGGGACCGGTATAAGCCCCGAAATGAAATCAGTAATGGTCGTTGGCGGGCTTACAGCGGCGCTCGTTTGTGTCGTGCCGTCCGGGAACTCAAACCCGCCAGTCGTGCTTTGAACAATCCCGTTGACCGTGACGGGGACGCCAATAACAAGCGGATTGCCCCACGTTATGTTGCTATTGGTTAGCGTGAAATCGACGCCATTCCCAACAAGAAGCTGGCCGGAAGCCGGAGGCTGCGTGATTTGCAGTCCCCCAGCCCATATGCCAACTTCGTTCGCGGCCATTTAGTTTCTCACTTTGCGGCAACCGGGACAACCGATCCCGTCTGAACGATAATCGAGGCGTTTCCGGTCAAAGCCGGGCAAGCGTCCTTGGCGATCTGGCTATTCTTCGCCAGCGTCGCCTGTACGCGCGCCGAGGCGTTGGCGTCCTTGGCGATGACATAGATCAGGTCGGCATTGGCGCAATCAAATGTCACCATATCCGCGCCAACCTGCTTGGCGAGCGTCGCCGTGGCGTTGACCGCCGCCGTGTATCCCGAAAGATCGCAGCCGCCAAGAGCGACCGACAACGCGGCAAGGATGAAAAGACGATTGAACATATCAGTTTTCCTTACTGGGTGAGACAGCGGGACCGGCTGTCGAAGACGACAGGCCGTGCATGATGAAGTTGGCGACAACGGAAATCCAAGCGCACCACGCCATGATCCCCTTTGCCACGTCAGGGCTTACGCCGGGCGGAAGGCCAAGCGTACCGCTGCCAATCGCCATGATGATCGCCAACGCAAGATTGACGTACATTGATGTCTTGGGGTCGATTGTCATTGTGCTACCTCAGTGTTGGCAGAGCTGGAAGTGCATTGGATCCACGTCATTATGCGCCCCACGCCAGCAGAACCCATGTTTCTGAAGGATTGAGGCAAACTGCGGATCAATCATGCCACGTCCCGGCTCCCATACATGCGGGAACGGATTATGGCCGGGGTCCATGTCAATCGCGCACCCCCACGAATGAACGGATAGACGTGATCCACCACGCTCCGGGCGGAAGCAAAACGTGCCGCCCGTCACATCAAGGCGAAGCTGCCTGATCTTATCAATTCCCATGGTCTGCAAAACATCCGTGAACGCATCATGGAACGTCGAAAGGCACTTTTTGTGAACGTGCAGATGCTCCATCGGCGTGTGCTTGCCATCCGAATAAAACATCGGATACGGCGTCACCCACTGAACAAGGTTTTCCGCCTGCCAAGCCGCGCTAGCCTGACCATTCGTGCCACGCGGATCGCCATAGAAGGTGTTCAATGCTGGCGTATCTTCATGCGGCCAAATCATTACGATCTCCCTAATGACTATCCGATCCCCTATCGGCCTTCCGCTGCTCAAGATTGCTGATCTTGTCAAAAATTTGCCGACAAAGATCGCGAACTTCTCGCATTGACTCCGCGTAATCCTCCTTACGGACGTAATTCTGCGGCAAATCGACTTCAATTTGATGAATGTCCCTCTGAAGTGACTGGATCGCATCCCACAATGAACGCGCAAACCAACCAAGCACCGACAATATAGCGCCGCCGCCGACGTTGATTATGGTTTGCGTGTCCATCATTGGCTCCTTATGCCGCATCAGATTCAACAACTTCCAAAGCAGGCGGATTGGAAGCAATTTGCTTTTCAGCCATGTCTTTGATTTTAACAATCAGCCCTTGAACCTCGGCGAATGGCCGCTGCCCAAGAGACTGAAGGATGTAGTTGATTTCATCAACCGTAAGCGTAAGCGTGAATTCCATTCTTACTCTCCCATTTTACATCCACGCTTTACAATAAGCGGGATGAATCCATAAAAATTTACAAATCCGTTACAGCAGCAAGCTGTTCGTCTGTCGGTTTAGGATACGTTGGGTTTTCCCATTTTTTGATATAATCGCCTCTTTCATCTGCATCATTTTGCAAAGATATTGTTCCCGTATTTGGATGAAAATCTCCTGAAATTAGTTGTGGATATATTTTCATTATCTTATCGTACAATGTCATTTTATGCCCCCCTTACCATCGCGCCTTGGAAGTATGTGTTATTCAGAGATGCGTTCAAGCTCAGAGCCGAACCATTATATTGAAAACAATAAAGTTCAACATAATCAGTAGTACCATTTAAATAAACAAGCGCAGAACCTTCTATACCATAAACAGATGAATATGTTTCCGTAAATATTTTATATGCAGAACCATTTTTATATATATAAGCAAAAGTGATTGAATTTGATAACGCCGAGAAATTAATCCCGCCGCTGATTTGATAATATCCAGCAACGGTTGGGGTAAATCTATAATTCGTAGTTGCATCAAAACAAGAATTGGTATCCCATTCTTTTGATTGTAGTTGAACTTTTGTTGATACACCACTTGAAATAGATTGTGATGAAGATTGATAAGCAGAAAAAGAAGGTCCATTAACTGCTTGATTACCGCCAATCGAAATTGTCCCACTTACATTAATAGACGTAGCCGTGGCCGCGCCAAGCGCCGGAGTTGTTAATGTAGGCGACGTTGAAAGAACCATACTTCCAGTGCCGGTAACGCTATTTGAAAGCGTAACGCCACCATACGTCAAAGCCGCTGATAAAGTAGTTGCGCGAGTATTAATAATGCTTCCAGTAGAAACACCACCAAATGTTATTGTTCCAGAACCTTTTGCATCAATTGTTAAATTTTCATTTGTGCCAGATGAAAGAACGGAAATTGCCAAGCCGCCAGCAGCGGCAGCGGATTTTACATTTAAGCCGGTCGCCGATGATGATGTGCTAGCATCCACATTAAATGCGGGGTTTGTTGACCCATTTAATCCCGCCGTCAGCGCATTTGCTGAAGAAGATGTAATAATATGCCCCGCGCTTGTTATTGTAGATGAAATAGCGGCGGTTCCGGTAATGGCTAGAGAATTAGTTCCAATTGTCGCGCCATTAAGGGTAAGAGATGTCCCCGTGGCAACGCCAAGAGATGGAGTGACCAACGTAGGAGAAGTTGAAAATACAATGTTTGTGGAAGTCGTTCCTGTTGCCCCAGAGGCCGTGTATCCCGTAATATTATTAAAAGCCGCGATGCCAGCTGTTCCGGTTCCAATTCCACCCTGCGAAACAGGCAAATAACCACTGGAATTAAGAAGCGCAAACCCACTTGCGCCGCCAACCGTATTGCCAAGCGCCGTCAAAACGCCTGTGCCGGTTGTCGTGGTGCTAGGCGCATTACCAGCGCCACCGCCGATCATAAGGGCGTTAGCCGTAAGAGCCGCCGAAGAAGCCCACGTCGAGGCGCTACTAAAGTATGGTACGCCGCCGCTTGTTCCCGCAACCGTCAAGGCCAATGTGCCAGATGTCGTAACGGGCGAGCCGCTGACGGAAATTAGGCCGCCAGTAAAGGATTGGGCAACGCTCGTAACCGTGCCAGCATAGGTCGTTGACCACGAAGCGGTTGTGCCGTTTGATGTAAGAACCGTTCCGTTTGCGCCAATCCCCAATCGACCAGCGGTATTCGTCCCCGTGCCAAGGATAAGATCGCCGGTGCTCGTAATCGGCGAAAGAGCATTAAACGCGGCGGAGGCGCTTGTCTGTCCCGTGCCTCCAGAACCAATCGCCAACGTACCGCCAAGCGTAACAGCGCCGGTCGTGCCCGTGGATGGCGTAAGGCCCGTTGTTCCGGCGGAGAATGAAGATACGGTATTCGCTGTAGTCGCAAGCGTTCCGCTCGTCGGGAAGGTAACGCTCGTATTGGCGCTCAAAGTCCCCGTAAACGTATAAGCGCCGCTCATCGTGACGTTGCCGCCAATGGTGATCGTGCTGGAACCGTTATTGACGCCAGTGCCACCATTTGCGGATGGCAATATGCCTGTCACGCCAGTGGTAAGAGGCAATCCCGTCGCATTTGTAAGCACGCCGCTTGTAGGCGTACCAAGAGCGCCAGAATAAGTAACAAACCCACCCGCGCCATTGGTCGCGTTGCCAAGCGCGGTTTGCACTCCTGTGCCAAGAGCCGTAAGTCCCGTGCCACCGTTTGTCGGGCCAAGCATTCCAGCCATTGTAATGGTGCCAGCAGTCGTAATGGGACCGCCGGAAAAACTAAGTCCTGTCGTGCCTCCGCTAACATTGACGCTTGTGACCGTGCCAGTACCGCCAACGGACACCCAGCTTGTATTTCCAGACCCATCGGTAGACAGAACATAGCCGATTGCGCCGGGAGAGGATGGAAGTGTAAACGACCACGAACCCGCTGTGGCATTCGCTTTAATTGTTGTCGTACCGGAAGTTGATCCGCTAAGCACAACCGAACCAGCAACGGAACCGCTTGATCCAAGCGTCAGCGCACCCGAGCTAATTGTCGCGTTTGCGTTTCCAGAAACGGCATTGCCATTGCTCGCATAATAAGCAAGCTGATTGGCCGTTCCATTATTTACAGTTCCGGTCCCGGCAATGGCGCCAGCCCACACAAAAGCAGAGCCATTCCATGACAAAAACGTGTTTGAACTTGATGGAACCGTAACAAAACCCGTGGTGCTGCTACCGGTTTGATAAACAATGCTATTTGTTGCTCCACCAGCCACATTAGTGGCGGACGACGCATTTCCAGATAAATTTGCCGTAATCGTGCCAGCCGAAAAATTGCCCGAAGAATCACGGGCAACAATGGTGCTTGCAGTGTTGGCGCTAGTTGCATCCGTTGTGAACGTGACCGGCCCGGACCCATTGTAAGGTCCGCCAGACAAATGCGTACCAGCCGTAAGATTGGCTAACGTGCCGCCAAGAGCAACGCCAGAAATGGTCGAATTGGCAAGCGATGAATTGCCAATGGGCGTGAAACCGCTGCCGATAGCGCCGGAGGTAAGCGTGCCAACACTGGTTATTGTATTGGTGCCAACACTGCTCGCGGCGGTAAGTTGACCCTGTGCGTTTACCGTAAACGTGGGTATGGCGCTGGATGAACCATAAGACCCCGCCGATACAGATGTATTGGCAAGAGAAATTGTGCCGCTTGTCGTAATCGGGCCGCCGGTCAGACCGGTTCCGGTGGCGACGCTTGTTACTGTTCCAGCGCCAGCCGTCGAGGACCATGAAGCAGTCGTGCCATTGGATACGAGAACCGTTCCAGCCAAACCAATTGGCAATCGCGTGGCGCTATTCGATCCGTTGCCAATAATTAAATCGCCAACGCTTGTAATTGGAGACAGCGCGTTAAATGCGGCTGATGCCGTTGTTTGACCCGTTCCGCCAGAACCAATTGCCAGCGTCCCGCCCAATTGAAGCGTACCAGAAACCGTAATAGGTCCGCCGGTAAACGTCAGGCCGGTAGAACCGCCATTGGCGTTGACACTAGTAACCGTGCCACCGCTACTTGGCGCAAGAGCGGCAATTTGGGCAGTCGTAACCCGAACTGATGTTCCCGCCTGAACCGCGCCAATCTCCTCCGACCCTGAAAGGGCGGTAGCGGCTGGCAAATTCGGGATTGTCGTATTCGACATGGTTACGTTCCCGTCTGCGGTATCTGCGTGTAATTATACGGCAGGCCGACATTCGCCGTCAAAACACGCGTCGATCCGGTCAAGAAAGACCCGGAAGGTATAGCAGATGTCACCGTGTAGGTGA
>Ga0316222_1001884_pt1 | contig 23818 bp, 21 predicted proteins | sample TBH18011metaG_FD_206008 | JGI IMG/M metagenome (GOLD analysis project Ga0316222, IMG submission 206008) | Freshwater microbial communities from Trout Bog Lake, Wisconsin, USA - TBH18011 | ecosystem: Environmental > Aquatic > Freshwater > Lake > Hypolimnion/Profundal zone | place: USA: Wisconsin... | reverse complement strand
CTGACTCGAAAATAGACGAAAAGATGAGGCGCGTTAGACAGAGTGACAAACAAGCGTCAACAAGCTTCATTTTCATCCCGCGTGGTGCCTCGCTTGGCGAGGCATGTTGTTCTCCCCGGAGTCCCCGGCCCGAGCGCTGCCTACGAAGCCAGCCAAAAAAATCTGCGGAAATCTGCGTAATCTGCGGACAATTCTTCTTATCCGCGAATGAAGCGCACTCCCAAAGCGGCGGAGGACCGCACGCACTCCAAAGCGCTTCGCGCCCCGCCCTCGAACGCACGTCAGAGATCTCACGTCCGCTGCGCCAGCGCCGGGTCGGTCCACTTGCCGTGTTCGCGGATCAAGTCCTGCAGAAGGGCCACCGCCTCGGCTTCGGGGATGTTGAACTTCACGGGGGTCTTACCCACGTAGAGATTCACCTTTCCCGGCGCGCCGCCCACGTATCCGAAATCGGCGTCGGCCATTTCCCCGGGGCCGTTGACGATGCATCCCATAATGGCGATCTTCACGCCCTTGAGATGCGAGGTTGCAGCCTTGATGCGCGCGGTGGTCTCCTGGAGATTGAATAGCGTCCGTCCGCACGAGGGGCACGCGACATAGTCGGTCTTGAAGATGCGCGAACCCGCCGCTTGCAGGATGTTGTAAGAAAGCCGGAATGCCGACGCAGCCGCGGCTTCACCGCGAACCAGCACCGCATCGCCAATCCCGTCGCAGAGCAGGGAACCGATGGCGGTTGCCGCTTGCAGCAATGCCGCCAAAGCCTTGTCTCCGGCAGGGGCCGGGCACAGCGTGTCTTTGAGCAAGATACAATGCCCATCCTTCAGCCGCGCAGCCAGCAATCGGAACGCCTCCACCACCGGCATTTCCACGCCGTCCGCCACGGTGACGATCCTCGGGGCGGGGGCGCTGTTCAAGGCCGCCATGGCGTCCGCATCCCGCGGATCAACCGCCGCAACCTCGGCCTTTTCCAGAACGATTTCCGGTTTGCAGTCGCCCAGACGCTCCAGGCTGCGCGCAACGGCGTCCCACTGGGGTTGCGTTGCAAACACCCGAATCGTCTCGTTGTCACCGAGCGCAACTCCTTGCCTTTCCAAGCGCCCCGACAAACGCCGGCGATATCCGAACGGGCTGAACCCGGCGGCCCCGGACAAGACGGACGCGCAGTCCGCCACGACGCCCGCACCCGCTTCGGCGGCAGCGTTGTATGGCGCCACCAGCGCCTGGGCCACGGGGATCTCGTTCACACTGTCTTCGGTGAGCGACACGCGCACAGTGTCCCCGATTCCGTCGTTCAACAGCGACCCTATGCCGATGGCGCTCTTGATGCGTCCGTCCTCGCCGTCGCCCGCCTCGGTGACGCCCAGATGAATCGGATAGTTCCAGTCCGGCCCCAGTTCGTCGAGCCGAGCCACCAGCAACCGGTAAGCCTGGATCATCACCTTCGGGTTGCTCGCCTTCATTGAAAAGACGAGCTCGTGGTAGTCCTCCCCGCGGGCGATGCGGGCAAACTCCAGGGCGCTCTCCACCATGCCGAGCGGCGAGTCGCCGTACCGGTTCATGATCCGGTCGCTGAGCGAGCCGTGGTTGGTGCCGATGCGCATCGACACGCCGCGCTCTTTGCAAACCCTTGCCAGCGGCGCGAAGCGTTCCCGGATGCGCTCCAGTTCCTCCGCGTATTGCGCGTCGGTGTATTCGACGATCTTGAACTTCTTCGAATCGGCGTAGTTGCCGGGGTTTACGCGGACTTTCTCCACCCACTTCGCCGCTTCGAGAGCGGCCTCGGGCTTAAAATGGATGTCGGCGACGATCGGCACATCGCACCCGCGTTCGCGCAGGCCTTTGACGATCGTTTTCAGGTTCGCTGCGTCTCCGACGGTCGGCGCGGTGATCCGGACGATCTCGCACCCGGCTTGCGCCAATTCGAGCGACTCCCGGATGCACGCGGCGGTGTCCATGGTGTCGCACGTGATCATCGACTGCACCCGGATCGGATTGCAACCGCCGATGCCGACGCGCCCGACTTTAACTTCCCGCGTCAGGCGGCGGGGATGGGAGGAAAGCATCATACGACTGAGACCGTTGTGTTATTTCTGCACCTTCTGCGCCGGCTTTTCCGGTTCTTTTCCCGCCGCGGAGCGCCCGGCGAGATCTTGAACGTCAAACCAGGTCACGTAGAGCAGGAAACCGACGAGCAGCAGCGCGCAGGCGCTCTGGACCGCATCCAGGACCTTCCGGTTAACCGGCCGACGGGCAATCCCTTCGATGAGCGCCAGCAGCACGTGCCCGCCGTCGAGCACCGGGACCGGCAGCATGTTCAGGATGGCCAGGTTCACGTTGAAAAACACGCTGAACCAAAGCGCCAGGCGCCAGCCCTGCTCGTTGATCAGCATGGCGTAATAGATGCGTCCGATACCGACAGGCCCGCTAAAATCCCGCGCCTTGATGTCGGACTTGGACGAAAACAGGGCGCCCAGCATGTTTCCGATCGTGCTGACGCTATCGACGATCTGCTGCAGCGGCTTTGGGTAAGTAAGCGTCATGCCGGGATCCCACTGGATGCCGAGCCGCGGCACGGCGGGTCTGCCCTTTTCCACGACCATCGGCTTTGGAACGACGCTAAAGTCGAGCCGCTCGCTGCCGCGAAGCACCTTCAACGCCACCGGATCGTGCGGCGCCTTCTCGATCACATCGAGCAGCGCGCCCGGGGTGAAGATCGGCTTCCCGTTCACGTGCGTGACGATATCCCCCGGCTTGAGGCCGGACGCTTTGGCGGGCGAATCGTCCATGAGACTTTCGATTTTCGGCGTCGATGCCGGGCCGATATGCACCTGGCGCATGCCGGAGCGGGCAAACGCCTTGCCCTTCTCTTTCACCCAGTGCGACTTGCGCACCAAAATCTTTCCGTTGCGCTCGATCTTGAACGGAATCGTCTCCCCCTCGCTACGGACAACAAACCATTGCACGCTGTTGACCATCCCCATGAACCGCTCCACCGGATGACCGTCCACCTCCAGAATGCGGTCGCCGGGCTGCAAACCGGCTTTCTCCGCGGGCGAGCCGGGTTCGACATAGCCGATCCGGGTGGTTGTTTCCTGCTCGGAGACCGGTTTCCCGACCCCCCAGACCAGGCAGGCAAAAACGACGGCCAGCGCAAAACTAAAGAGCGGCCCCGCCACCGCCACGATGATCTTGTCCAGGGCCGAAATAGGCGGCAGGTGTTCGGCGGGCGTTTCCGATTCGCCCTCGATCATCTCCATCGGAGCGAGTTGCGGCAGCTTGACAAAGCCGCCCGCCGGAATGGAGCCGAGCGAGTAAACCACTCCGTTGATCTTCTTCTTCCAGAGCGGCTTGCCAAACCAGACGCCAAATTCCTCCACGTACAACCCACGCCAGCGCGCGGCCAGAAAATGGCCGAGCTCGTGAACGATGATGATGGCGTTGAAAAGCACCACCACTTCCAGAAAGACCATCAGAGCGGTCAGGATTTGAAACAAGGTATTCATTTATTTGTTAATTTGGCCGGCAGCTTGCGCCCGTGCCCAGCAATCGGCTTCGACTATAGCATCGAGCGAGGGGTGCGCAACCGGGGCATGGGCGGCCATGACCGCCTCCACGGATCGCCAAATCCCCGGAAACGACAGCCGCCCGTGGAGAAACGCATCCACCGCCACCTCGTTGGCCGCGTTCATCACCGCCGGAAGGGTTCCGCCCGTTTCGCCCGCATGCCGGGCCAGGTTGAGCGCAGGAAAGTCATCGTAGCGGGGTTTTTCAAATTCAAGACGCGCCAATTCCGCGAAATCGAGCGGTCGCAGCGTGTTGCGCACCCGCTCCGGCCAGGTCACGGCGTATTGAATGGGAAAACACATGTCCGAATGGCTGAGTTGCGCCAGCACCGAACCGTCGACGAACTCCACCATCGAATGGACGATGCTCTGCGGATGGACGATCACATCGAGCCGGTCCATTTGCACGCCGAAAAGCCAGCGGGCTTCGATCATCTCCAGCCCCTTGTTAAAGAGCGTCGCGGAATCGATGGTGATCTTCGCGCCCATGGTCCAGGTCGGATGCTTCAGCGCCTGGGCCAGCGTCACGGCCTCCATGTCGGCTGCCGGCATTTTCCGGAACGGACCGCCGCTGGCCGTCAGGATCAGCCGCGTCACCTCCGAAGCCGGGCGGCCCTCCATGCATTGGAAGATCGCGTTGTGCTCGCTGTCGACCGGAAGCACGTTCACCCCCTTGCGCCGCGCGGCTTCCATGACGGTCTCGCCGGCCATTACCAGGATTTCCTTGCTTGCGATGGCGATGTCCTTCCCCGCTTCGATCGCTGCCAGCGCGGGGCGCAATCCCCCGGTGCCGACAATCGCAATCAGCACCATGTCCGCCTCGGGCAGCGTGGCCAGTTCGATCAGCCCAGCCTCGCCCTCGAAAAACGGACGCGACCGGCGCAGGTCCGTTGGGATTGCATCGAGCGCAGCCGGGTGCGTGACGCAGAGAGCGGCTTCCGGGAATTCCCCAGCCATCTCCGCCAGCTTCGCCCCGTTGCGATGGGCGGACATCCCGACGATGCGCATCCGCTCCGGAATATCGCGGGCGACTTTGGCGGCGCTTTGGCCAATCGAGCCTGTGGCTCCTAAAACAACGAGTTTTTTCATCCGACTCCGATAATCTCCCGCAGGTAAATAAACAGCAGCGGCGCGGTGAAGAGCAGGCTGTCGATCAAATCGAGAGCGCCGCCGATGCCCGGCAGAATATGCCCGGAATCCTTGGTGTCGGTCCCTCGCTTGATAATCGACTCGGCCAGGTCGCCGACGATGGCCGCGAAACCGAGAAGCAAGCCCAGCACGGTGGCGTGCGTCCAGTTGAGCAGAGCGAGCTGCTTTGGCATGAGCAGCCAGAGCCCGTAGCTTCCCATCGTCGAGAAGAACAGCGCGCCGAAAAAGCCCTCCCACGTCTTTTTCGGGCTGATATGCGGGGCCAGCAGGTGTTTGCCGCACAACGACCCGACCAGATAAGCGCCCATGTCGCTGAACTTGGTCACCACCAGCAGGTACAGCACGTAAAACTGACCGGTGACCTGGTGCTCCGCCGAACGCGGCAGGACATAGACGATCTTGTTCATAAAGTTGAACAGCCACACGACATACATCAGCCCGAAGAGGGTGTAGGCCATCGTGGGCACCGGGGCGGCCTGGCTGAAGCCCTTGAACATCTGCCGGGTGAACACCGTAATGAGGCAACCCACCACGGCGAGAACTTCAAAGTCATAAGACTGCACCGGCCCGACCGTGCTGAAGAAATGGAACGAACCGGCCAGCATGATCGCCCCGCAGATCATGGCAGTCAGCCGGAAGGTGGTCAGCCCCTTGTGGTTGAGCATTGCGTAGAACTCCCAGAGCGCAACCATCCCGAGTACGAAGATCAGGCTAAAAAAGCCGACCTCGTACCCGGCAAAAATGGTCCAGAGAACCACGGCCCAAAGGACGGCGGTACTTGATAGTCTGGACAGGAAAACGCGGGACATTCGGAATCGGTTGTGCGCGACAATCCGGGAAGCGCCCGGAGATGGCAAGCTTGAATTCGGGGGCGCGCTGCGACATTGCTAACCACGGATTTCACGGATGAACACGGATAGGCACAGACTCCCCGACGCGGACTCGAACGGAGATGGCCGCCGTTGCGCTGGGAGGAATGGGGAGCGCTCCAGCGTCTTGTAGTGCGGCAGTCCTGTCTTTCCATTACCCACGGATTTCACGGATTGGCACGGATGAAACCTATCCGTGTTCATTCGTGTAATCCGTGGTTAACCGGTTGAATGCGAGCTTCTTGAGCGAAAATGCCCTTGGCGAGGGCGCCAAAGGCCGCACGCGAGGGCGCGCGCCTCCCTTGGATGCCGGTAGGTCCGGAGAGTCACGTGAAACGCTTTCTCGATTTCGCCGACGCCGCCCTCCACATCCAGCACCACGCGGTTCGGATGCTGTCCGGTCACCGCCAGACCGTGCTTGACGCCAAACTGCGCCACCGCCTCATAGTCGCTTACGGACGGCCCGAATTTCTTTGTAAACTGCGCAGGCGTCAGGTATCGGCGGCAATTAGGGCTGGACGGATCGGAAAGTTCCTTGAGAAACGCGCTGAACCGCTGGCCCCTACAAGTACCCTGCCCCGTGCAGCTTCCGCGTCATCCCGGTTTGTTTGGCGAGGAGCTCGCCATAAAGCGACTTCTCCGCTTTGCCGGGGGTGGCGCGGGTGGACTCATCGAGCGTGACCAGCTTCGCGCTGAGATCGCGCAGGCCGCTCGCCTTGCCGGCTACGGTGTTGGCGGTGGCGGCGGCCTGGATTGCCGATCCGAGGGCTGCGCCCTCCGACGAGGTCAGGCAAACCGTGGGCACGCCGAACACGTCCGCGCAGATTTGCCGCCAGATGGCGCTCTTGCTTCCTCCGCCGGTGAGGCGGATTTCCTTCGGTTCCACCCCCAGGTCGCGGAACCGGTTCAAGCCGTAAGCCAGCCCGAGCGTGGCGCCTTCCATGGCAGCCCGCGCCAGGTTGGCGGGGGTCATGTTTTGGGAGTTCAGCCCGTGGAAAACCCCGGTGCCGGCGGGAAGATTCGGCGTGCGCTCGCCATTGAGATATGGCAGGAACAAAACGCCGCCCGCGCCGGCGGGAGCGCCGGCGATCTGACTGTCCAGCGTGCGCACATCCCAGCCGAAAAGGGCGCGCACCTGCTCGGTGGCAACCGTGACGTTCATGGTGCAGACCAGCGGCAGCCAGGCGTCGGTGGAGTCGCAAAACGCCGCGATCTCGCCCATGGGATCGACTACCGGACTTTCCGAATAGGAGTAGAGCGTGCCGCTGGTGCCCAGGCTGGCGGTGACGCACCCGGGCGCGATATTGCCCGTCCCGATGGCGCCCATCATGTTGTCGCCGCCGCCGGCGGAGATCACCAGGCTGTGCTTGAGGCCCCACGCCTTGCGCAGATCGTCCCGTAACAAGCCGTTGGCCACCCGCGAACTGCCGGGTTTCGGAATCCGGTCGATCAGGCCGGGATCGACGAAATCGAGAATCGCCTTGCACCAGGTGCGCGTGCGCACATCCATCCAGCCGGTGCCGGACCCGTCGCCGTATTCCATCTTCTTTTCGCCGGTGAGCCAGAAATTGATGTAATCGTGCGGAAGCAGCACCGTCTCGATTGCCTTGAAATTGGCGGGCTCGTTTTGCTTGAGCCAGAGAAGCTTCGGGACGGTGTACCCGGGAAGGATGGCGTTGCCGACGAGCTCGATGAGCCCCTTTGCGCCCCCGAACTCGGCGGCGAACTGTTCGCATTGTGCGGCGGTCGATGTGTCGCACCAGAGCTTGGCGGGGCGAATCGACCGGTCCGCACCGTCGAGGACGACGCACCCGTGTTGCTGGCCGCTGACCCCGATGCCGGCAATTTCGTCCTTGCGCGCGCCGAGTTTGGCCAGGCATTCGCGGATGGTGGCGTCCACGGCGTCCAGCCAGACTTGCGGCTGCTGTTCCAGGTGCCCCGGCGGAAGCCCGTCCAGAAGGCCGTAGGTCTGCTGTGCGCTGGCGAGGATTTCGCCGGTTTCACAGTCCAGGACGATGGTTTTGGTGCTTTGCGTGCCGCTGTCGATGCCGAGAGTTAACATGGGAGTTGCGATTTAAAGTTGGACATTTAACTTTTCCAGACGAGATCGAAAACACAAATTTTCGCCATGATTACCAAACTTCTGCACACACGCTATCGTGTCACCGACCTTGAGAAGACGGTTTCTTTCTACCGGGACGTCCTCGGCCTTGAGGAAGTGCGCCGATTTACCTCTCCGCGCGGTTCGCAACTGGTGTTCTTCAAAGCGCCCGGCAGCGAGGAACTCATCGAGATCTGCAAGTACGACGCCAGCGGCACGGTCGTCGTCGGCCCGGACCTCACACATCTTGCCTTTGAAGTGCCGGACCTCAAAGCCTTTGCCGCGCACGCCGCCGCCCGCGGTTATCCGCTGTCCGACGGACCGCACCAGACCGGCAGTGGTAGTTTCATCGCGTTTTTGGACGCTCCCGAAGGCTACGAAATCGAACTGATCCAGCCGGCATGACAACTTTTCGCGTTTTCCCGTGACGAACGGCAAACGCCCGCCTAAAACCAGCGGACACCGATCCGCATGCGACCAAACCCAAGTAAAAGCCCATGGAATTCGACTGGCTCGACGCTCCCTTCGATCTAAAAGCGATTCCGCCCAAAGAGATCGAGGAATCGTTCGAAGATCCGTTTTCGCTGCGCATCATGCCCGATTCGGGGAGCGATACCGCAGCGCGGTATTTCAATCTGGGCAAATCGCTTACGGGCCGAGCGATTTTCACCCTGTTTTGGACCGACGGCAAGAGTTACCGCGCGATTTATGCACGCGATATGACTCCCGAGGAGGTCGGTTTTTTCGACCGGAAAAACATCGAACTGACCTAGTGGTGTGTCCCATGAATATCATTAAGAACTGGTCGGAAATCCCCCATTTTGACACCGAAGAAGAAGAGGCCCGTTTCTGGGCGGAGAATCGGCTGGATATCCGGCTGATGAACGCTTCGCTCCTGAAGGCGGATGCCCGCGAATCAGTAACCGTAACGCTTCGGTTCGACCCGCGCATGCTGGCCCGAATCAAGCGCCTTGCCCGGTCGCGCTGTCTCAACTATCAGAGTATGATCAAGCAATGGTTGAGTGAGCGCATCGAGAAGGAGAACCATTGAAATTAGAATCTGTGGATAATTTACCTGAAAACTTAGAACAACCGCACGCGGAACCCGAGGATTCCGCGTGCGCGCCGATCGAATCATCGAAACCCGCGGAACCGCAAGAGGCAACGCCGCCGCCGGAGCCGATGCAACCGGAGGCAACTCAGCCGTCGGCGCAGCCCGAACCCGGACCCCAGGAGGCGCCTGCCGCCGGCGAAGCCGCTGAACCGGCGGAACCCGCCGTGCGGCCGGAGCCGCCCGGGTTGGAACTGCCCGAACCAGAACTGGCGGGAGAAGCTTCCGCGCCATCCATAACCGAGCCCTCGCCGGCGATTGAGGAAGCCGTCTTGCCCGACGAAGCGGAGGAAGACGCATCAGCCGCCTCAAAAGGGCCAGCCAGAAGCAGGGGAGCTGCGCCCGACCCGGCTTTGCTGGAGACCCTTACTCAACTGGCCGAGGCATCCGTCAAGCAGCGCCTGCCCGCTGCCGAAGAAGATCGGGCGACTGGGATGCTCAAGCAATTGCTGGGTGGGGGACGCGCGGCCATCACGGCGGCGGCGGTTCCCATGGTGGCGCTGCCCTGGATTGTCAGCGTCAACGCGGTCAGCGCCGTTTGGCCGGAATTGTCGGTGCCCATGCGTCGGCACGTGCTCGCCTGTCTCGCCCGGGACAACAGCGACTCTGCGCGCCGCCTCCGCCTCAGCCTCGCGCGCGCCCTCTTCAAACTGGAACCCGCAACCGGTCTGAAACTTGCCGCGACCGTCGCGGGGGATTTCAAAGACCCGGAAACCGGGTTGCTCTCCGGGAAAAGCCGACAGACCTTTCTCAACGTTTTCATCGGAAAAGGCAAACCGTGGCTGGTCCAGTTGCCCTTGGGCGATCTCAAAGCCACGGACGCCGATCAGCTGGTGCAATGCGCTATCGAGACGTTCTCGCTTTGCCTGCCAATTTCGCAGCTCACCATCCTGCGCTGGGTAAATCAGGGAGGCAGACTCAAGAAACTCCAGCCGCCGCTGTTGGACATCGTCGTCAAAGTCGTGTCCAAGTGGAACGTAAAGCTGCAACGCCAACTCAAGGCGGAGGTGAAAGACCTGCCGGAAGCGGTGTTTGAGGCGTTGAAGCCGGAAGTCCGCGCTGCGACGCACGAACCGGCTCCAGCCGCGCCCGAAGCGCAATCTGCGGATGCAGAGCCTTCCTCCGAAACCGAATCCAAGCCGGCCCAGGCCGAGCGAACGGCGGGGGAGGCAGTCCCTGTCCATGAACGCCACGACGAGACCGCCGAAACGGAGGAGCGCGGGTCGGCGCAGGCCGAAACCGAGGCGGAAGAAGCCGAAACCGCTCAAGGCGAGGTCGCTGAAGCGGGAGAACCACCGAATCTCAGGGATCGCATCAAGCCCGCCCTGCACCCGGAACCGCGATTCCGCGAAGAACGGCGCGAAGAACGGCGCGAAGAACGGCGCGAAGAGAAAGGACGGCGGGGATTCGATTTCCGCGAAGCGCTCCGCGGTCTGGAGGGGTACGTCGCCGGTCTCCGCAGCGAACTGGAGCAGGTCAAGGCGCAGGTCCGTCGCAAGGAAGATGACCTCAAGCGCGTCGTCCGCCCGGGCCGCTCCGAAGAGAAGGCCTCAGTCGATGTCGATTCCCTCCTGCGTCACAACGCGCAGTTGGAAACCACCGTGGAGCAACTGCGGCAACAACTCGAAGACTTGGCAAGCCACGACGAAGCCGTCGCCGAGAGCCGTCGCCTCCATACGGAAACTCCGTTGCCGGAGGGAAGCGCCGAGCAACTCCAATCCCTGCTGGCCATCCGGCTGCAGGAAAGCTATTCCACCTATACCGTCATGCGCTCCGAACCGCTCGACAAGGTGTTCCGGCTCGATTACCGCGACTTGCTCGGGTCGGTGTTCGATGTCTTGCAGGCGGAAGGCGTCCATCTGACAGCGGAGCAGGAGTCCGTCTGAAAACAACCTCGGTTTGTAAACGTTAACGAAGTTCGTGCAACCGCTCTCCATCTTCATTGTTGTCAGCTGCGCGCTGGTCGCCGATCTGGCTGCCTTGGTGGCGGCCCATCGCCGGACGAACCTGCCGTCGCGGGCCGGGGTGCTGGCCGATGGGGTAGTCGTCCTGCTCCTGGCGTTGGCGTTCGGTCTCGGCTTTGGGAACTTTGAGGGGGCGCCGTGGCTCAAGCTCCTCGTTCACGATGTTCCTATCGCGCTCAAGGGCGGGCTGGCTGCGTTCCCGCTCGGATATTTCGCAGCACGGCTCGCCTTGAGCCGGATGCCCGCGGACTGGCTGGATGCGGCGCGCCTGATGGGATTGACGGAACTGGACCTGCTCTGGCGACTGGTACTTCCAGCGGAATGGCCTGCGCTTGCGACAGGGGCGCTATTGAGCCTCCTTTCGGCGCTGGCCATCGCAAGTCATTCCAAGGGTTGCAATGCCATTCCCGCCATGATGACGGGGCTTGCCGTTGGCATCCTCCTGATGACGCTTCTTGGACTTGCCCGACCGGCCACGACCGGCCAAGGGGAACTGAGAGAGCGTTGGAAAGTTTAGCCTTAACCTAAAAATGCTGCTGCGCGCGTTCGGTCATGCGTTTCGGGGGCTTTTCCGCGCGCTTGCGAGCCAGCGCAATGTGCGCGTTCATCTTCTGGCCACAGTGTTCGTCGCGATGTGTGGGGTGTGGTGCCGTGTTTCCCTGGAAGACTGGCGCTGGCTGATTGCCGCCGCCGCTTTGGTTTGGGTCGCGGAGTTGCTGAATACCGCCGTCGAGTTCCTGGCCAATGCGGTTTGTCCGGAATTTAATCCGCTGGTGCGCGATGCAAAGGACGCGGCTGCCGGAGCGGTCCTTGTTGCCGCGGCGGCGGCGGTTTTCATTGGTGCTTCCGTTTTTCTGCCGATCGTAGCGAGGGCGCCAAAGGTCGGCCCGGCTTTTTCCGCTGGCGGTCGGGCGGGTTCCGTGCTCATGGTTGAACCGCGATGAAACGTTCGCTTTTTTGCTCAGTCGTTTTCTGTTGTGCAGCCTGGGTGTTCCGGGCAGGTCCGGTCATCGGAGGGGAGGGGACAACCCCGACGCCGGGCAGCGGTGGAAAAGACGGACGGGCTGGCGTGGCCGAACACATCGTGGTGATTGTCTGCGACGGCTTGCGTCCCGACTCGGTAACGGAGAAGAACATGCCGGTGCTTTACAAACTGTCGCGCGAGGGGGTGACCTTTGCCCACAGCCATTCGGTATATCCCAGTTCAACCGAGGTCAACGGCGCGGCGTTGGCGACGGGCGTTTTTCCCGCGGTCAGTGGAATTGCGGCCAACCGCGAATACCGGCCCGCGATCAATCCGCGCCGGGCGATCCCGACCGAGAGCCGTGAAGCGACCCGCGGCGGCGACCGCTTGACCGGCGGCAAATACCTGGGGGCTGCGACGATCGCCGAGACCGTGCAGGCGGCGGGCTTCCCCACGGCGGTCGCCGGGACCAAGAACGTGGTGGTGCTGCACGACCGTTCGGAGAAGCGGGACTCGCGGGCGGCCAGTCAATCGTGCGTCATCGCTGCGGGCGAGGCGCTGCCCTCCGAAATGGACGCGGCGATCGTGAAGGCACAGGGGGCGTTTCCTCCCATTGCGTTTCCCAACACAGCTCAGGACGTTTGGACGACAAAATCGCTGATTCAATTTGGATGGAAAGGGACCGTCCCGAAGTTTTCGTTGCTGTGGTTGAGCGATCCGGATTTCTCGCAGCATCATACGGCGCCGGGATCGGAGGAGGCGCTGGCTGCGCTCAAGGGGAGCGACGAGAATATTGGCGCGGTCCTGGCCGCTCTGGATTCCAAGGGCGTTCGGGAAAAGACGGATCTCGTAGTGGTGTCCGATCATGGGTTTTCGACGCTCGTGGACCCGCCGGATTTGACCGAAGAACTGCTCAAAGCGGGGTTTAACGCCGGAGTGGATTTGCTCGGACCGGCCAAGCCGGGGCGTATCCTAGTGGTGGGGCTGGGTGGCAGCACGGCGTTTTACGTGGTGGATCATGATCGCGCCGTCACCGCCAGGCTGGTCGAGTTCCTTCAACGCGCAAAGTATTCCGGGGCGATCTTGACCCGCGAGAAGATGGACGGGACGTTTCCACTGGATGAACTTCGCATGAATACCGCGCATGCGCCGGATGTGCTCATGTCGTTCACCTGGAATGCCGCGCCAAATGCGTTCGGCGTGCCCGGCCTGCTGCTGGGCGGGACGGGAAACAACACCGGACGCGGCATGCACGCCTCACTGAGCCGGTTCGACCTGCACAACACGCTCATCGCCGCCGGGCCGGATTTCAAACGCGGCTGGGTGGATGAATTTCCCGCCGGCAACATCGACGTTGCGCCGACGGTGCTTTCGCTTCTGGGCATCGCCCCCGCGGATTCGCCCCAAGGCCGGGTTCTGGTGGAAGCGCTGACGGGTGGTGTGGAATCCGACGTGCCGAAACCGGAGCGGGAGACCGTCAAGGCGAGCTGCCAGCTTCGGAGCGCTTCATGGAGCCAGTATCTCGACCTCGTCAGGGTCGGCCAGACGGTCTACTTCGAAGAAGCGAACGGAGCGTTGACGGAAACGGGCAAATGAAAGTGAAACCGCAGATAACTCAGAGGTTCGCAGATTCTGAAGGGAGTTTGCCGGTGGCGTCCTGGGTTTGACGCGCAACTCCAGTTCAGAAAAAGCCTCTTTGAATCATCGGCACTTTTATCCCTTCTATACGCGCAGTTTCGCGAGGATGACAGCTAACTGGACGTTGCGCGCCTTGCCTTGTGCCTGGTTGTTGCTGTGGGCGTTGTCTGCGATTGCCGGGCTGTGCGCAGAACCCAAACCGGCGGTGTCTGGAGCCGGCGTCGTCACCATCCCCTTCGAATACGAAGACAACTTGATCTGGGTGAAGGCGCTCGGCAATGGCAGGGAACTGGATTTTATTTTCGATTCGGGGTCCGGCCTCACGTACGTGGCCGAAAAGACAGCGGAACGTCTGGGGCTGAAGTTCGGCAGAACAGGCTCTATTCATGGCGTCGAGAGAATCGTCCGGGCGACCGATGTCGGCGATTTCAGCGTGTCGCTTGGAGGAATTCCGCTCAAACACGTGCCTGCCCTGGATTTGCCGGAGCGAAGAAACCGTAGCCTCTGGCACTGGCATCGGCGTCGGCAAGCCGACGGACTGATCGGCCAGGAGTTCTTCCGCGGACGCGTAGTGGAAATCGACTACCGCCGCAAGCAAATCCGGGTGTTGGAACAACCGGAAGCAGGCGCGGGTGCGTCGATCCTGCCGATCCGTTTTCATAAGGACGCCATGGTAGTGCCGGTGAGCGTCAATGGGCTTGCCGCGCAGTGGGCTCGGCTGGACACAGGCTGCGCGACCGCCTTGGAGTGGAGTGGTGATGTTCTCGATCCGACGCTGTCGCGCAATCTCCCGACCGGACTGGTTTTCGAGACAACCGTCAAGCTTGGCGACCGGCGTGTGCTCAACGTGAAGGTCAATCTCCACGCCCAGTCCATTTTTCCGCCCGAAGCCGGCCTGCTCGGCAACGGGGTGCTCTCGCGCTACCGTGTGACCATCGACGGTCGGCGGTTGCTCTTGCTGCTGGAGTAGTTCGAGCGCACGATTTCACCAGCAAATCCTTGTGACTTTGACCGGGACGCCTGTGTCACTTTGAGCCCCTCATTCCCAACAACGCCCCTCCGCGGGTCAGCCAGCGCGAGATTTCGTTGCTTGCCTGGTAGGGATAAGTGCCGAACCATCGCCGGTATGCCGGCTGCATCGCTTTGTCCGCTTTTTGAATGGAGGAACGAAAGCCGGCCTCGGTCTGCGAACAGGGAAACGGGAGCACGCAAGCGCTCCTGAGCCCGAAGCGCCATTCGCGGTCCAGCGCGTGATCGAACGGCAGCCACATGGGGAGCAACCCCTTCACCAGGGCTTCCGCAGCCGTGCGATCAATGATGTAAGCGCCCGTTCCCTTGATCCGCCCTAGGCTGATGCACAGGCGGTAGTCCCCGCAAAGCCTGCCAAGTCCCACCGGGTTGCCGGTGCTCAATCCCGTCAGCCGGAGAATATTCCAACGTTGAGGGGCGAGAAGCGCGGCGGCCACCACCTCCGAAAACTCCGGACGCAGGACGATGTCATCCTCGCAAATCAAACCGTGCGAGTCGTTCGTTTTCAAAAACATCCGCATCGCAAGCACATGACTGAGGTAACAGCCGACTTCACCGGGATTCGTCTTCCGGCCATGAAACCAATGGAAGCGCCGTTCCGCATAATCCTCCAGCGGAAACTGGAGCGTTGCGCCGTCGACGGCGGCAATGCGCTGGATTTCAAAGGGCGTCCGGGCGAACGCTGTTTCCATGGCGGTCCACCGGCGGGTGGCCGAACCGAGGTTGATGACGAAAGCTTTCATCGGGCAGAGCGGCAAATTCAACCCCATCCGCTGTCACCTGACAAGCGGGATAGGGAAAATTTTACCGCCTGCCTCGAATTGGTGCAACGGAACCGGGGCCGCCTGGTACTCCGGCGCCTGGCTGACCGGGGAGGGCTCCCGGCACTCCAGGGATTGGTGGAACTCCCGGGGCGCCCGGAGGTGGGGCGCCCGGAGGTTGCAGCGGCACGACCGGCAGCGGATAGACCACTTCGTACGGGTCCGGCGAAACGCTTCGCCAGAGCTTGATTCTGACCAGTGCGGGGCGCACCAGATTGTCGGTCCATTTCTCCATCCAAGCCATGGCGCGCGGATCGAAGTAGCGAACTTCAAAGGCATTGATGCCGCCGAGCAATGGCAGCCAGCTTGGTTCCGTCCGGGCATCGACGTCCTGGCGGCGTAATCCCAACACGTAGCCTTTGCCAAGCTTGGCACGCTGGATCGTCAGTGTTGAGAACCATTCCCCGCTGGCGTTGCGTGTGAACAGGCCGGGGCCGGGGCCGCAAACCCAGCGCAACTCGTCCGTGGAAACCCCGTCGAAACGGTGAGCCTCGCCAATGATGGCGCCTTGCCGGCCCGGAGGCAGCGCCTGCATTTGTTCGCGCAGATAATGGGAAAACGCCTCCATTAGAACGGTGTCTCGGATCTGTTCGGAAGAGACCTGCACCGCCGTTACGGTGGCCATCACAAACCGGAAAATGCTGACGGCGATCAAGGCCAGAATCGCAACCGCCAGCATGACTTCAAGCAGGGTAAAAGCCCGCTTCCGCAATAGCCTGGGACCACGCCCCCCTGCCGTTAAGTCAAGGAATTCGCGGTCTCGTTCCCAGGCTCCAGCCTGGGAACGCCCCTGTCTTGGAGGCTCCAGCCTTCCGTTCCCCTTCGGTGCATTGCGCTTTTGGATCTCTAGCAGGAGGCTGGAGCCTCCGGGATTGATGCATTCCCAGGCAGGAGCCTGGGAACGAGTCCCTATGGGTGGGTGCCCACCGCCTTCGACGCTAGACAGATACCAGCGTTGGACGTTATTGTTGGGGCCGGTACACATAGAACGTCAGTTCCTTCTCCTGATCTCCTTCCGGCGCATGCCACAGCGCTTCCAGTCGCACGAGATACACCCCGACCAGTTCCTCGTCATACTCGTTGTGCAGCCGGGCGGGTTTGCGCGACTGTCTCAGGGTAATGGCGCTGTACATTCCTTTGAGATGGTCCGGCTGCGTGTCGTCTTCGATCGACACCGCGCCGGCTTCCACTTCGGCCATCCGGTTCTCCAGGGCCAGCTTGGCCACCTGGTCCTGATTCTTGTAGGCCTCAGCCTGCAAGAGCTGTTGCACACAACGTCCAAGAGCAATCACGCCGATGGCAAAAATCGCCACGCCGATCATCGTTTCCAGCAGGAGAAACGCGCCGCGCGAGCGGATTCGCCTTGCCACGGAAGGGACGGCACTCCGTGCCGTCCGGGGTGTGTGCCACGTCGGCGCATTGCCGGCGTTCGGACGGCCCGGAGGGTCGTCCCTTCCGTCCGCACGCCGCCCACTGCTGTTTTCAGAGCAGTCAGCGCCAGTCGCCTCAGTCATAGTTCGCCTCCGCTTGCACCGTGAACGGATTGTAAGTCGCCTTCCACTTTCCCAGCTTCCCCTTGTATTGGATCGTCGCCGGTTCGCACACGCCCACGGGCCAGAAGGTCCAGATAGCGGCTGTGATCTTGCCCTGCCTCTGCGCCAGCGACGCCGGCAGAAACAGGTTTAATACATCGTCCTTGGCGATCTCCAGCTCGCGCAACCCTTCCGCCTCGGCCTGGTTGGTGGGTTCGTCGGGGCGCAGGATCACTTTCTTCGGCGACCAGATCAGAACGTAAGTCCGGTGTTCGGATATCGCCCGGGTGTGGGCGTCCTGCACCAGTTCATCGAAGTTGTTAAAGGAGTTTCGTGACTGATTTCCCTCCAGAACCCCGCGCACGCTCGGGATGGCGACGGCCATCAGCATCATCACCAACAGCAGAACGATGCAGATCTCCAGCAGCGTAAAGCCGGTATCGAAGCGTGAATGGTGGAAACGCCGAGGCATGAATGCTGGTATGGTATCAGCAAAGCGCCCGCGCGCAAACGCGGCGTTGAAGCGCTTTGCTCAAAACTCCAGGGAATTCAGTGATTCGCCGCCATTGACGTTCCCTGCATCCCCGCCTATCGTGCTCACAAATGAGTTTATCACCGGAATACTCGGCGCCTATTATCGGGAATATCGTTTTGATTGGGTTCATGGGCAGCGGGAAATCCACCGTCGGGCGAATCCTGGCCATGCGGCTCGGGTTCCAATTCGTGGACACGGACGCGCTGGTGGTGGAGGCTTGCGGGATGGAGATTTCCGACCTTTTTGCGCAACAAGGCGAAGCGGTCTTCCGCGACTACGAAAGCGATGTGCTGGCGTCGCTCCGGGGCAAGACCCGCAGAATCGTGGCCACCGGCGGCGGCATCGTCACCCGCGAGAGCAACCACGCTTTGCTGCACGAGCTCGGCTTTGTGGCCGGGTTGACGGCGAAGGAAGAGGTGATCTTCGAGCGCGTTTCGCGCAATCACAAGCGGCCGCTGCTGCAAACGGCCAACCCGCGCGAGACCATCTCCAAAATGCTGGCGCTGCGCGCCCCGCTTTATGCCGCCGCGGCGGACGTCCTCATCGACACTAGCGCGATTTCGCACGCCCAGGTGGCCTCTGAAATTATCGCGGACGCAAGCCGGTGAATTCTGACTACCAGAGTGTAAAGGAGCGGTTGGCCGCGCAGGCGCGGGCGCTCGGTTTCGATCTTTGCCGCGCGGCTGCTTGCGGCGCGCCCCCGCACGCCGCGGCATTTGAGCGCTGGCTCGATGACGGTTGCGCCGGAGCAATGGAGTGGCTGGCGCGCAATCGCGTGCGCCGACTCGACCCGCAACAAGTGCTGCCCGGCGCGCAAACCGCCGTGGTTCTTGCCATGAACTACTGGCAGGGCAACGCCGACCCCGCCGCCACGGGCGATCCCGCCTTCCGGCGCGGACGCATCGCGCGCTACGCATGGAACGACGATTACCATGACGTCATCGAGCCAAGGCTTCGCCAACTGGACGAGCTTCTTCGCGGCCACGGCGGCGTCCAGAGGTGCTATGTCGATACCGGCCCGGTGCTGGAGCGCGATTTCGCGGCGCTGGCCGGCGTCGGTTGGCACGGCAAGAGCACGATGCTCATCCACCCGGAACTCGGGGCATGGTTTTTCCTGGGGGTCATCCTTACCACTCTGCCGCTGCCCGCCGATGACCCGCTTCCGGACCGGTGCGGCGCCTGCACCCGATGCATCGACGCCTGCCCAACGGGCGCCATCGTTGCGCCGCACCGACTCGATGCCCGCCGGTGCATCAGCTATCTGACGATCGAACTCAAGGGAAGCATCCCGGAGGAACTGCGCCCGCTCATTGGTGACCGTGTTTACGGTTGCGACGATTGCCTTGCCGCCTGCCCGTGGAACCGGTTTGCGCGCGCTTCGCAAGAAACCGCATTCGCCGCGCGTCCCGCCGTCGGCATGCCATTGCGCGAGCTGCTGGCCCTGGACGACACCGCATTTCGCTTGCTCTTCCGGCGCTCGCCCATCAAACGCATCAAGCGGCGCGGTCTGTTGCGCAATGTCTGCGTGGCGCTGGGAAATGTCGGTGGACCGGATGACATTCCCGCGCTTGAGCGGGCCGCAGCCGACCCCGAGCCGCTCATTGCCGAGCACGCCTGCTGGGCTATCGATGCCATCGCGAAGAGGCAGGCGGCTCAATCCCGTTCCGATTGCCGGTTGTCAAGTGTCAAGCGTTGACCCCGGTCTTCTGTCCGTTCGGCGCGGAATAGGGTCGCCCCGTTGGCCGGGCAGTGCTATGGTGGCGGTTCGCACTGACCCTCTATGCCGCGAATCGAACTTACCGAACCCCTCTTGATGGATGCCGGCGGCTGGCAAGCCATGAAGCTCGCCCGCGCCTTGCTCGATTCCGGCCGCGTCGTGAGCGCCGCCTACGATCCTCCGATCCTGCGCGGCCTCGTGCGCGATGGAGACAGTGAATTGCGGGCGGGCCTGAAGATCGCTTCGACGACTGACATCGAAAATCTCTGTTCCTGCCGTGACTCCCGAGGCTGGGGGACCATCTGCGCGCATTCGCTGGCTGTCGGGCTGGCGCGGCTTCGGGCCAATGCCGCACCTATGACTTCACAACCGGCGCGCCCTGTACCGACGCTCCCGCCAACCGGTGCCGATCGCGAATCTGCGCAACCCGGTGTTTCGCTGGCGGGCGAGGGGACTTCACTTGCGGTCACCCCGCCCCGCGGTCCTCATTTCATTGTTGCCGACGGTGGCATGATCGAACCAGTCGAACTGTTCGTTGTTTTCCCGCCTCAGATGGCGGACGCCTGGAGCAGGGGCACGATTACAGCAGGGGTGGAGGCGGTGCGGGCCGGACGACGCGTTCTGGTCAGCGCGCTCGATCCCAAGAAGACATTCCGGTGCTCCGATGCCGATTTGCGGCTGATCGACGCGCTCCGGGAGATCAATCCCGGCGCTTTGGCGGGAATGCTGTCGCTTTCACGTGAAATGGCCGTCGTTTTGCTGGACGCGATTATCGGTCACCCGCGGGTGACGCTGGGAAAATCGCTCGGCATCCACGTTTCCGAAAAGCCGGTTCGACCGGTTCTGGAGGTCAAGACGGACGGGCAGGCCAGGGTGTTGCTGCACGTGCAATGGCCATCGGATGCATCCCTGCTCTGCGCAAGCACGAAGGCGTGGCAGTTGAAAGGAACCGTTTTATCTCCGGTGGCTTCGGGGCTTCCAGCAGCATATCTGTCTCTGTTTCAACGGGATGTCATGGTTTCTACGGAAAAATCGGGACAGTTTCTTGCGATGGAGCTGCCAGTTCTCCGGAACTTTTTCCAGGTCACCGGTGCGGTGACCGACGGCGAGATTGCTCGTTTGGTTCCGGAGGCGGGCGCCTTTTCCCTCACGCTCGAAGGCTCGCTCAATCACCTGACCGCCCGCCTGCAACGGATCTATTCCAAGCGCGTTGTGACGATTGGAATCACCGATCGGGCGGAGAACTGGGCCATCCCGGATCCCGCCGACCCCACGCGAATCCTCTGCCGCAACGTGGAAGCGGAGCGCCTGGCTCTTTCAGAACTGACCGGCTTTGGATTCACCGGACCGGATTCCACCGGTCACTTTGTTCTGAAGGGGGAGCGCGCGATCCTCGGATTCTTTGCAACCGGGTATCCCCAGCTCCAGCGGCGATGGGATGTCTCCCTCGGGCCGCGCTTTGCCAACGTCACCGCCGCTGTCGAGCGAATCACGCCACGGGTGGAGATCTCCGGTTCCGGTGAGGAATGGTTTAACCTGCAATTCGAACTGACTGCCAGTGGCGGGGAGCGCTTCTCTAATGTGGACGTTCAACGTTTGTTGCAATCGGGACAAAACCATGTCCGGCTTAAGAACGGCAAGGTGGCCGTTTTCGACTCCGCGGTCCTGGATGATTTCCAGAGCGTGTTGCGGGATTGCAATCCCGAGCAGCGCCAACCGGGAACTTATCGGATCTCAAAGGCCCATGCCGGCTATCTCGATGCTGCGACCACAGAGTCCGGTTTCACCTGCAACGCGCCAACATCGTGGCGGCAATGGGCGGCGACGCAACGGGGTCAACAGGCAATCGAAGCGGTGGCATTGGGGGACTTGGAGACCGTGATGAGAAATTACCAAAAATACGGAACATCGTGGCTAACCTTCCTGTCTTCCAATGGGTTGGGCGGACTGCTTGCCGACGATATGGGGCTTGGAAAAACGATTCAAGCCCTCGCTTTTCTTCGCTCGCAGCCCGGTCCGGCCTTGGTTGTTTGCCCCTCTACGCTAGTCTACAACTGGCAGCGAGAGGTCGAGAAGTTCACTCCAGAGCGCACGGTTCTCATTATCGAAGGCTCAAACCGGTCCCGGCTTTTTTCCGAGATTCCAAAGAAGCACATCGTTATTACCAGTTATCCGCTGCTGCGTCGGGACGCATCGCACTACCGCGCTTTTGAGTTCGACACGGTTATTCTGGACGAAGCACAGCATATCAAGAATCCCGACACCCAGAATGCACAGGCCGCCCGGGTTTTACGCGCCCGCCGCCGGTTCGTTCTCACGGGCACGCCGGTGGAGAACTCGGTGCGCGACGTATGGTCGCTGATGGATTTCGTCATGCCTGGTTATCTGGGCGACCGCGACGACTTTCGCGAACGCTACGAAATCCCCATTACCCGGCATCAATCCAAGGAGGCATTGGAGCGGCTTTCGAAGCGACTCCGCCCGTTCCTGCTTCGACGCAAGAAGCGGGAGGTTGCTACTGATTTACCGGAGAAACTAGAGCAAGTGGCTTATTGTGAGCTATCTACAGAGCAAAAGGAGGTTTACTCCGCGCTTTTGGCGGCGGCTCGGGCCAAGGTGGAAGGCGCCCGCGATTCCAAGAACGCCGGTCAGGCGCGAATGCTCATGCTGACCGCGCTGTTGCGTCTCCGCCAGGCGGCTTGCGACCTGCGTTTGCTCAATCGCGAGGAGGCGGCGGCGCCGCCGATTCAACCCTCCGGCAAGCTGGAGATGTTCAACGAATTGCTTCAGGAGGCGCTCGATGGCGGTCATCGCGTCCTCGTCTTCAGCCAGTTTGTCACCATGCTGACCTTGATTCGCAAGGAACTGGAGGGCGCCGGGGTCGAATACTGCTATCTGGATGGCCAAACCAAGGAGCGCGCCGGCGAGGTCGACCGGTTTCAAGCCGGCGGCATCCCGGTGTTTTTGATCAGCCTGAAAGCGGGCGGGGTCGGTTTGAACCTTACGGCGGCCGACACGGTAATTCATTTCGATCCGTGGTGGAATCCCGCCGTGGAGGCGCAGGCCACCGACCGGGCGCACCGGATCGGTCAGATCAACGTGGTTACGTCCTACAAACTGATTGCCCGCGGTACGGTTGAAGAGAAGATCCTCAACTTGCAACGCAAGAAGCGGGAGGTCATCGACGCCGCCATCGAGAACGAAGAACCGCTCATGGAAGGCCTGAGCATGAGCGAGATCGAATCGCTGCTGGCGGAGTAGCGGTCGGCGCCTGTACCGGTTGCGAATGCGCTTTCGAAGAACAGTGCGTTTTCAAGGCGCCCGCTCACAATCCCCGGCGGATCTGGGTGCCCTTGAAGATCACCGTGAAGCGGTAGACCTTTTTGGTGCGGCAGAAGATCCGGCCGGTTTGCAGATCGAATCGGTCCGGGACTTCGATGCGGTGAATATCCACGCTGGCCTGGTAGCCGCGCTCCGAGAAAACGTCCAGCAGCATGGGAACCGCCGGGGCTTCCTCAAAGAGGGAGTCTTCGGAATTAATATGCACCCTCCCGGAGACGGCATGCCGGACGATAATCGGCATCATCCTCTCTTCAATGAAGGAAACAACCTGCGCAAAGGTGGCGCGATGCTCGACGGCGTACCCGTCCAGGCGGCGTACCAGCGCCTGCCGCGCGTGTCGCACGATCTCGTCCGCCAGCGGCAGTTTGCGCAGGCCGTCGAAGGTGCGCGGATCGAGCTCCAGCGAACTCTGGTAGGCTAGTTCGCGCACGATGTTTTGCTGCACCGTCTCGATCGGCGCCTGCGCGTTGATGAAATGGTAATGGAAGATTTGCTTCAGCGAAACCAGGGCGTCGTAAGTCTGCTCCTTGAAGACGCGGTACCGGTTGCGCGCCAACGCTTCGCTGAAATCGGTGGCCCGTTCCTCCAGCAGTTCACCCATGCCCGAACGCTTGACTTCTTCGTTGTGGGCGATGATCTGCCGCCCGCGCTTTATCTGGCGGACGATGCTCTCTGTTTCATCCACGAAGAGGATCATGATATGAAACATCGGCTGCTTGAAATGCGCGGCGTCGGGCGTATCGGAGAACTCCCTCCGCAAGTCGATCATTTCGTCGAAGAGCATCTTGAGACACTCCACCTGGACCTTGGTTCGCGGGAACCCGTCCAGAACCGCGCCGTTTTGCTGCTCCGGGTCGAGCAGCTTGCGCAGAAGAATCTTCAGCACCTCCTCGTCTCCCACCATTCCCCCCTGCGACTTGATTCGGCGCGCCTCCGGGCTGTCGAGCAGTTTGCTGACAACGATCGGCTCCGCGGTGATATCGCGCAGTTTGCGAATGAAGTCGCTGTTGGTGCCCTTGCCTGCTCCCGGCGCGCCTCCCAGCAGGATCAGTTCCTTTGGAAAGCGGAGGTTCTCCCGCTCAAACTCCTGTTCGAGTTGCATCCAGACCCGCCCAAAGATGATTTGGGCGTCCTTGATTTCAAGATCGACCGGCGGGCCAGTCTTGACGGGCGTGCTTTGCGGGAACGAATTCACCGCTCGACTCTAGCGTGCTCCAAAAGCGCGGTCCAGACAATCGCAACGGCTGCGCGGTAGCGGAGCAACAATTCCGGACGACCCCGCGCAAAAGCAAACCGCCTGCATGAGTGAGAACGGAGTCCCGAACGCTGTCATCCCAGGCTATTATGGTGTCGCGTCTTCGGCGCCGAAATCGGGCTCGACGGACTTGTGGGTAATGGAAAGACTTCGGCGCTCGGGGGCGCAGGACAAATTTCTTCTATTATTTGGCCCGCCGATTCTTGCGAGAACGTCGGAGACCGGGCT
>Ga0316222_1001882_pt1 | contig 23838 bp, 9 predicted proteins | sample TBH18011metaG_FD_206008 | JGI IMG/M metagenome (GOLD analysis project Ga0316222, IMG submission 206008) | Freshwater microbial communities from Trout Bog Lake, Wisconsin, USA - TBH18011 | ecosystem: Environmental > Aquatic > Freshwater > Lake > Hypolimnion/Profundal zone | place: USA: Wisconsin... | reverse complement strand
CTTTGGCGCAGCCGAGGCTCGGTCCACCTCGTCGCGCAATTCGGGCACTTCGAGCGTGGCCAGGAGTTGGCCGGCCTTGACCCGGTCGCCGATATCCACGCTGATCTGCTGGACATAGCCGGAGACTTTAGCATGCAGGTTCACTTCCGTGTAAGGACGGAACTCGGCGGGGATGGTCACCTCGTTAAAGAGGTCTTCTCGGTTGACCCGGGCCACTGCCACGACGGGCAGTGCGGAAGTCCCCGGCGCCTGCACGGTCGCCCGGCTAATCGAGGCGCGCCACACCGGAATGGAAACCGCAGTGAGGAGCACCAGGACCGTGATCGAGTATTTATGAGCCTGCTTCATGGTCTGCCGAATGGTCTGGATGGTTTGGGGCGGAGGCGCAGAGCGGAAACTCGACGCGGAATTTGGAACCTTGGCCGGGGGCGCTCGTCGCCTCGACCCGTCCGTGGTGGGCCGCGCAGATCGACTGCACGATCGAGAGGCCCAGCCCGGCGCCGCCTTGCTCGCGAGACCGAGCCTTGTCGACCCGAAAAAAGCGGTCGAAGACTCGCGGGAGGGCCTCGGGCGGAATGCCGATCCCGTTATCCGCCACCTCGAGTCGCGCCTTGAGATCCTGGGCTTCCACGCTGAGAATTACGGCGCCACCTTGGGGCGTATATTTGATAGCATTGTCGAGCAAGTTCACCACAACCTGCTTGATGCGGGCCCGGTCACCCTCCATCCACACGCCGAGCACTCCGTTGCAGGTCAGGGTGATCTTTTTGTCTTCGGCCAACAGGGTCATCTGATCGGCGGTGCTGGCGGCCAGTTGCGCCAAGTCGAACTTAACCCACTCCGCGGCCGCCTCGCCGGCGTCCAGGCGGGAGATGGCGAAGAGCCCCGCGACGATATTGCCGAGGCGTTCGACCTCCTCAAGGGCACTGCCCAGGCGATCCCGCCATTCGGGGGCCAGGCCCGGCTCGCCCAGGAGTCCCTCCAACTCGCCCCGCAACACCGTCAGCGGCGTGCGCAGCTCGTGGGAGGCGTCGGCGACAAACCGGCGCGAGTGCTGAAACGAATGTTCCAGCCGCTCGATCATGCGGTTCACCGCCAGCGATAGCCGCTCGATCTCGTCACCCGTCGGCGGGACGGGCAGACGGTCGCTCAGGTTATGGGTGGTGATCCGTTCCGCGCTGGCGGTGATTTTGTCCACCGGCGAGAGCGCGCGCTTGACCAACCACCACCCGCCCCCCAGGGCGCTGAGATTGACGGGCAACAGCATCGCCACGAGCACCCCGATCCAACGGTTCAGGTTCGCCTGCACGTCGTCAGTGGGCGCGCCCGCTTCGACCAGGCAGCGAGTGCCGTCGGGGGCCAGAACCACCCGAGCGGCAATCAGGACGGTTCCCCCCGCCGGTAGCGGCGTTTCACGGACCGTCTCTTCACCCCGCGGCCAGGCCGGCATTGGGACGACGGCCGGCGCAAAAGCCAGGTCGCGCGGCGCCTCCGACCGATAAAGCAAGGCGCCACCCTCCTTCGTGATCCGCACGAAACGGTTATTCTGACCCGGTGCATAGCGCGCCTCGATTTCCTCACCCACGCGCGCCGCGTGACCGCTGGCAATTGCTTCCCCGAGCAGTTGGCCAATCTGGCGGGCGCGCCGAGTCTGGGTTTCACCCAGCGCCCCCATCAACGAGCGGGCCATGACAAAATAGGTGCCCACCCCCAACAGGCCCGTCCCGGCGGTCAGCAAAACCGCGTACCAGACGACCAGTTGGAACCTGAGCGAGCGAACGTTCATTCCGCGTCCCCTTCCCCGAGGGAATACCCGGCGCCGCGGACGGTGTGGATCAGTTTATGGGCGAAAGGCTCGTCCACTTTTTCCCGCAGATGGCGGACATAGACATCCACGATGTTGGTCAAGCCCTCGAAGCTCTCGTCCCATACATGCTCAACGATCATCGTCCGCGAGAGCACCCGCCCGGCATGGGCGGCCAGGTATTCGAGCAGGGCGTACTCCTTGGCGGTCAGTTCAATGCGTTTGCCCGCGCGCCGGACCTGTTGGGTCAGGCGGTCCACCTCCAGATCGGCCACGCGCAGCACATCGTTGCGGTTGGCGTGGGGTCGGCGCAGCAGCGCCTTGATCCGCACCAGCAACTCGGCAAACGCGAAAGGCTTGGTCAGATAATCATCCGCGCCGGCCTCAAAATTCTCGACCTTGTCGTTGGTGGCATCGCGGGCCGTGAGCACCAGCACCGCAGCGGTGCCGCCCCGGCGGCGAAGCCGGCGCAACAACTCAGTCCCATTGAGCCCCGGCAGCATCAGGTCCAGAATGATCGCATCGTAATCCACGCTCGACGCCAATTCCCACCCGCTGTCGCCGTCATAGGCCACATCCACCGCGAACCGCTCCGCCCGCAATCCCCGCGCCACGAAATCGGCCAGCTTCTTCTCATCTTCTACCATCAAGAGTCGCATATCTTAACGAACTCAATCCTAACACCATTTGATTAATGGGTCGTGAACGCCACATTAAATACCGTTCATGTTGCGTCCCCGCCAGCACCAATGACCACGTGCGACTCACGCCTCCCCGCCGGACAAAGCCGCGGGCTTGTGAGCTACTAGCCACGGGGGGAACGAGCGAAGCAACGCCGATGCTGGGATCTTCCGCCCCGGTTTCCCACCGACCCTGCAGGGGCCGCAGAATTCCGGCATCCCTCGTCTATGCCGGGACAGGCAAAACCGCTAACGGGGCCACGGAATGCTCGCGGATGAAGGCATCCGCGCTCCTATGAGTTTCTTTATCTTTATCAGTGCGCAGGTGCCCCTATTTCCCGTTCAGGCGCTTCTCGAAGGTCGCCAGTTTGAAGGTAATTCTCATGCCTGAATTTCATGGTTTACTTTTCCCGGTGCCGGGCGCAGAGTCGCTCCGGCTGAGATGATACGCCCTAATGACATCGAAGGCGTGTGCGCCCTGAAAGTGGAGCGGTTCCGTCCGCGACGAATGGTTCTGGTTGGCTCTCACGGCTCTGGGAGCCCGACACCGGGCTCGGTTCTTTACCGCCTGGCCCTGTGGGGCTGTCTTCTGCTGGGACTGACCGGACCCGCCCACGCCGACTCGGTCCAGCCTGTTTCGGTGGTCCGGGTGCTCATGCTTTACACCCCGCAAGCGAGCGCAGGGGCCGGCGGGACCCTCGCCATGCTCAACCAAATCGATGCCGCCATGGTCGAGGCCAATACCGTGTTTCAGAACAGCCTCGTCCGCGTCCGCCTCCAACTGGCGTTGGCTGCCCGGATAAACTACGTGGAATCCGGCAGTGTTTCCAATGACCTGGCCCGCTTGCGCAATCCCGGCAGGGGCATTCTGGCACAGGCCCACCGGTTGCGCGATCAGTTCAACGCGGATCTCGTTTGCCTGATTACCGAATCGGGCAGCGATTGGTGGTTCTACGGCCTGCAAGGGCCGTCCGCCGACAACGCCTTCAGTCTCGTGCGCCGGCCCTACTTGACGGGCAATTACTATCTTCCGGTCGCCCTGAGCTTCAATTTTGGTTGTCAACTGGAACGTCCCTTCGCCGACAGCGTCGGCGCCTTCCCCTACGCCTACGGTTATTCATTCTGGGCCAACGACACGCTCTTCAGCACCGTGGAAGCCTTCTCCGGCCATCGCCTTCCGTTCTTCTCGAATCCGGACCTCAGTTTTGAAGGCGTTCCTCTCGGGGTTCCAGACGGCCTGGTCAACGCCGCCGACAACGCCCTGGTGATGAACCACACCGCACCCCTGGTCGCCGCTTTTCGTGGTTCGGCAACCAGGACGCTTCCCCCCCGCGTGAGTATCACCGCGCCAACCCCAGCCGCCACGTTCCCCGCCGGGACCAAGGTGCTCTTGAGCGCCAGTGCCACCGATCCGGATGGGAAGGTGGTCCGAGTGGACTATTACGAAGGAACAAACCGGCTGACTTCCTCCGGAACGGCGCCGTTCAGGGCCTGGTGGTTCAACGTGCCGCTGGGCGAGCATGGGCTGTTCGCCGTGGCGACCGACAACGCGGGCGCGACCACCGTTTCAGACCTGATCCCCATTACCGTGGTCCCCGCGAATGACGATTTCGCGGCGCGCGCCCAAATCACAAGTACTGATAGCACCATCCGCGCCTCCAATGCGCTCGCCTCGGCCGAACCGGACGAGCCGGACCACGCGGGTTTTCCTGCGGCCCATTCCATGTGGTGGACCTATACCGCCCCAGCGGCCGGCGTGGTGACGCTCGATGCCTCCGCCAGCAGCTTTCAACCCTCGCTGGCCGTGTATGGCGGGGATGCGCTCAACGCCCTCACCGAGGTAGCCTCCACGAGTGGGATGGATGGAAGCGCGCTGCGGTTCCCCGTGGCGGCCCAGCAGGTCTGCCAAATCGCCCTGGACGGCCCCGACGGCGAGACCGGCGACCTGGAATTCAGCTTGAGGTTTGCCACCTCGCCCGCCAATGACAATTTCGCCTCGCGCCGGCCGCTGTCCGGGAACCACCTGAGGGTGCGGGCGGACAACCGGGGCGCCACGCGCGAACCCGACGAACCCGACCACTCGGGCACGCCGGGCAGCGCGTCGCTGTGGTGGTCGTGGACGGCTCCCTCGGCCGGCCAGTTCACTCTAACGCCCAGCAGTGCCGGGGGCGCCAACTGGCTGGTCGGAGTCTATACCGGGAGCGCGCTCACTAATCTCACGCCGGCACCCGCTCTTTCTCAATACCCGGCCTCATGGGTCGTGACGGCGGAGAAAGGTGTCAGCTACCAGATCGCGGTGGACAGCCCGGTTGACCCCCTACAGCCGGGCCCCTTCGAACTGGACCTGAGTTTCCAACCGGAGCCGGTCAATGATCATTTTGCCGGCCGCCTCCCGATCTCCGGTACCCAGATTACCTTGAGCGAGCCCATCGCCCTGGCGACCATCGAGCCTGGCACCCCGATCAACAACGGGATGCCCGCGCTCTGGTGGTCCTGGACCGCCCCCAGGTCAGGGTACGTCCGCATCGACTGTTTTTGGAACCAATTCATCGACGTGTTTACTGGGGCAGACCTCATGTCCCTGACGCCCATCGCCAGCGGATCGCCCGCTTCCTTCGCCGCCACCGCCGGCACCACGTACGCCATCGCCGTGTCCGGGCTCGGAGGTACCGTGGCCTTGAACCTCACCTTATCCACGCTGCGGATCGTCACGCCGACCGAAGGGTGGACCCTGTTCGCGGGGCATGACCTCGTATTGGGGGCGGTGGCCACGCCCGTTGACGGTCGGTTGCAGCAGGTCCAATTCTTCGCGAACGACCTCCTTATCGGAACGGCCCGTCATGCTCCGTACCGGGTGGCTTGGCACCAGGTGCCGGCGGGTAATTACGCGCTCACCGTCGTCGGCTCAGATAGCTCAGGCCATAACCGCAGTTCGCCCCCGGTGAACATCACGGTCCAATACCCGCCCCCGCGCAACGACCATTTCGCCGCGCGCACCGGGTTGAGCGGCGCCTGGATATCGCTAACCAATTCAGATGTAGCGGCCACCTCGGAACCGGGTGAACCGAACATCGCGGGGACTCCCTGGCGGAACTCGATTTGGTGGTCGTGGACGGCCCCGCTCTCCGGGCGCGTAACCCTCTCCACCACCACCGTGCTCACCGCGCTCGGTGTCTATACGGGTGATTCCGTCTCGAACCTCACGGCGGTGGCCGGCGGCTATGCCACGGTCAACTTTGATGCCTCGGCCGGCACTACCTACAATTTCGCGGCCGTGGGATCGGAAAACGACGTGGTGCTGCAACTGGTGCTCTCGGGTCTGCGCCTGGTGAGCCCCGCCGACGGGGCCCATTTCGTGACCGGGAGCACGATTCCCCTGGTGGCGGACGTGACGGCTGCCGAGCAACCCGTGCGTCGGGTCGAGTTCTTCCGCAACGACGTCTCGCTCGGCATCGTAACCAACCCACCCCACACTCTCGCCTGGACCAATGCGCCCGGAGGCGTGTGGTCGATCACGGCCGTGGCCACGGATGACGCGGGACACTCCCGAACCTCGTCGGCGGTCTCCGTCTGGGTCAGTCCCCCCAATGACGACTTCCGCGACCGCATTGCGCTCTTCGGCCAGGTGGTTCATACGAACGGCTCGACCGCGGGTGCGACCGAAGAACCCTCTGAGCCCAACCACGACGGGCAGACCGGTAACATGTCGGTCTGGTATTCCTGGACTGCGCCGGATTCCGACCGGTATTCGGTCGTGTTTGACACCTACGGAGCCTTCGTCCCCTGGTTGGCGATTTACACCGGCTCAGACCTTGCCGACCTGACCCTCGTGTCCAGCAACGCTTATTGGCGAAGCGCCGCTTTCTCCGCCCAAGCCGGCTCCAATTATGTGATCGCGCTCGACGGCGCGGGTGCCGGTGGTAATGACGCCTTTTCCCTGGATATCCTTAAACCCCCGGCCAATGACACCTTTGCCCATCGCACCGCCATCACCAACGCCAACCACTTGGTCCTCGGGAACAACCTCGGGGCTACCTCCGAGCCGGGTGAGCCGTTGGTGGCCTATTATGGTGGCCAGTCCATTTGGTGGACCTGGACCGCTCCCAAAGCCGGAGTCGTGACCTTTGCCACCCAGGCCACGGAAAGCCTCCCCATCCTCCACGTCTACACCGGTTCGTCGGTCTCCAACCTGACCCCCCTGCCCGGCCAGGTGGGCGGTCCATGGGATGAGATCAATGACCTGGCCTTTGACGTCCAGGCGGGGACCAGTTACGCGATCTCGGCGGACGGGAAATGGAACGTCGATTGGTCCGTCGTCTTTGCGCTCAACTTCACGCCTCGGCCGGACAACGACGCTTTTGCCAACGCCACCCCGCTTACGGGCACGAACGTGGTCATCCATGGCGACAACCGCACGGCGACCCGGGAAAGTGGCGAACCCCAACCCGCCGGCGACCCCGGCGGCCACTCGGTCTGGTATTCCTGGACGGCGCCAACCCGCAGTTTCGCGACCGTAACCGCCACCAGCACCAATTTTACCCCCCTGGTCGAGGCCTTCACGGGAACAAATGTCGCCGCGCTGACCCCTGTCGGGACCAACAGCACGTCCGGCGTTTCCTTCGTCGCGGCTGCGGGGATTCCCTACCAGATCGCCGTAGGTGGCAGCGGTGGGTTCTTTACGCTGAACCTCTCGTCCATCCCGCCTCCGGCCAACGATGCCTTCGACTCACGAGGTGTGCTCCTCGGGATGAACCCCACGGTGCATGGCACCACTTTCCTGGCCAGCCTCGAGCCGGGTGAGCCGGGTTTTGCTCCTTGGCTCGTGGATGGTTCCGTGTGGTACTCCTGGGTGGCACCCGCCGACGGGACGGTCAGGGTCCATTGCCCCACCCGGCCCATCACCGTCTGCCGTGGTGGCAGGGTCTCCAGCCTGACGGTGGTAGCACCGCCAAACGGGGCGAATTTCGACGACCTGGTTTTCTCCGCCGTCGCCGGCACCGAGTATGCCATCGGCGTGGCGGGCGCCGCGTGGCTGCCCGATGATTTCACGCTCTCCTTGGTGGTGCCCAAGGCTCAGATCGCCAGTCCCGCCGCCGGGTCCGTCTTCCCCTCTGCGGCCAGTTTTGAGATCGTGGCCCGCACCATCGACCTGGACGGCGCGGTAGTCAGCGTCAGTTTCTTCGACGCAACCAACCTCCTGGCCACTGTGACGAATGCTCCGTTCCAGATGGATTACCGGAACGTGCCGGCAGGCAGTCATCACCTCTGGTTGCAGGCCCTCGATCAGCATGGCCTGACCACCACCAGCGAGCCGGTGGAAGTCCGGGTGAAACCCGCCAACGATAATTTCGCCCAACGCATCGCCATCACCGGCGCTTCGGCGACGCTCGCCGCCGATAACAGTGGGGCAACCACCGAACCGGGTGAAACCCTGCCCGGTGGCGCCACCGGGCGGACCCTGTGGTGGACTTGGACCGCGCCCTCCACCGGCACGGTCACGATCACCACCTCCGCCTTCTCGGCCGCGGCTGCGACCGCCACTCGAACGCCCCATGCCGCCGCCCTCCAGCCCGCCAGCCACGCCACCACCGGGCAGATCCAGCCTAAGGATGTGGTTATTATTAATCCGAACCCGGGTCCTCCGGGGCCGACCATCGGACCTCTGATCGCCGTTTACACGGGATCCACCGTGACCAATCTCACCCTCTACGCCAGCAACTCAATATGGTTCAACGAGTGGTGGACCCCCGTTCCTTATGGCTCAGTGACGAATGGGGGCGAGTGGTGCGTCCTTCCGTCCAGCTCGTTTCCCGTGGTGGGCGGGCAAACCTACCAGCTTTCTCTTGACGGCGTAAATGGGAGTTTTGGCGCTGCCTCCGTCGGTTTCTTGTTCGTGCCGCCGCCCGTCCCGCCCGCTCCCCCAATCAACGACAACTTCCTCCAATCCACCCCCCTGTCGGGCAGTTCCCTCACGATTGCCGGCACGACCGTGGGGGCCACCCGCGAATTCGGTGAGCCCTCCCACGGACTGGATCCGGCGGCCCGAACCGTTTGGTATTCCTGGACAGCCGCGGCCAGTGGCAGCGTGCTGGTCACGGCTACGGCCAGCGGCTACAGCGACTTGGGGCTGGGCGTCTATGCCGGCGCCGTGTTGTGGGATCTCACGCCGGTGGCCACCGGAACGGATCAGACTGCGTTCTACGCCTTGGCGGGCCTCAATTACAAAATCGTCGTGGCCGGACCCAGTGGTTTGGCGGTTGGCTTTTCGCTGGCCCTCGATGGCCCGCCGCCACCGCCCGCCCTTGACCTCGCCCACACCCTGCGCCTTCCCAACGGCAGCTTCCAGATCCGCGTCACCGGTTTCCCCGGCCAGAGTTTTGTCCTCCAAGGTGCGTCGGATTCGATGAATTGGACGACCATCCATACCGACACGTTGTTGACCAGCTACCTTGATTTCATAGATACCACCGCCACACGCTTCGGACGGCGGTTCTATCGAGTGCTCTCCCTCGAGGCTGCGTTCAATAACCTGCCCTTCACCCTGCTGGCGGCCGGTTTTCAGCCAGACACGGGATTCTCCCTGCACCTGTCCGGGATGTCAGGTCTACCCTTCCGGCTCCAGGTCTCCACCAATCTCTGGGACTGGAGCGATCTCACCAACGGTGTGTTGGCAAATGGGGCATTCGACTTTACCGACCAGGACGCCCTCAACGTCCAGAGGCGGTTTTATAGAGCTCTGCCATAGCGCCGGCCCCGCGCACCGTCCTCCAAATCGGGGCGGAAAACGACCATAACTATTTTGGCGTAGACGCCCTGAGCGTCACCCCAATACCGGCGGTCAGGTTTCAGGGTGCAGCAGTCTCCACCAACGGCCTCACGCTCACTTGGCCAACCGCCGTCGGCGTGGTCTTTCAAGTCGAATACCAGACCAACCTGCTCCAGACCAACTGGCTGGTCTTGGGGTCATCCGTCACTGCGGCCGGCGCCACTCTGAGCCTGTCCGACACGATCGCTGGGGCCGGTTCCGGCCAACGTTGCTATCGCCTCATCGCCTCGCCCTAGTCTCGGATCATCCTGCTCGCGCCTTTCAAATCTGTAATGTTCCAGAAAGGTCCCCGCCATGGGGCCGCTGTCCATTGAATCAGAGAAAGTGCGAACAGGCACAAAACCAGAACTGAAGATTAAACGCAGTCTATGAAACGAACATTTGAGCAGTGGAACAATCGGTGGGGCGCCGTGGCTTTGGGCGCCGTAGTGGTCTTGGCGGGTTCGGCCCTCGCCTTCACCCAGAAAACCAAGGACGAAGGACACAACCCCCCGGTGAACCTGGCGGTGGACGAGCGCCCCGTCAACCGGGAGACCCAGGGGCGCGCCAGTTATGCGCCGGTCATCAAACGCGTCGGTCCGGGCGTGGTCAAGGTGTTCACGACGACCAAGGCCCATGTCGCACCCTATTACGGACCTCCGGGAATGGACGACTTCTTCCGGCGGTTCTTCGGGGATCAGTTCGGCGGGCAGATCCCGCAGCAGCAATTGCGCACGCCGCGCCAGGAAGGCATCGGCTCAGGCGTCATTGTCTCCAAGGACGGCTATATCCTCACCAATAACCATGTGGTGGACGGGGCCGACGAAGTGAAAGTGGCCTTGCAGGACGGACGCCACTTCACCGCCAAAGTCATCGGGCGCGACCCCAAGACGGATGTGGCGGTCATCAAGGTCTCCGCGACCGACCTTCCGGCCGTGCCGTTGGCCGACAGTGACAAGATCGAGGTGGGCGACGTGGTGCTGGCCATAGGCAATCCCTTCGGCATCGGCCAAACGGTGACCAGCGGCATCGTGAGCGCGACCAACCGCGGTGGCGGGTTGGGCTTGGACTATGAAGACTTTATCCAAACCGACGCCGCCATTAACCCGGGCAACTCCGGTGGCGCGCTGGTGGATGTGGATGGCCGGCTCATCGGCATCAATACCGCCATCCTCAGCCGCTCCGGTGGCAACCAGGGCATCGGCTTTGCCATCCCCGTTAACCTCGCCCGTGACGTGATGGAGAGCCTGATCAAGGACGGTCGGGTGGCTCGCGGCTACCTGGGCCTGGTGCCGCAGGACCTCGATCCCGCGCTCGCCAAAGAATTCAAGCTCAAGGACACCGCCGGCGTGCTCGTGGGCGATGTGACCCCCGAAAGCCCCGCCGACAAGGCCGGCCTCCACGAGGGCGATATCATCACCGAGTTCAACGGCAAGAAGATTACCGATAGCCGCCAGTTCAGGCTCCAGGTCGCCCGTACCACACCCGGCGAGACCGTCCCGTTGAAGTTCCTCCGCGAGGGCGCTTCCCGGACGTCCGAGGTGAAGGTGCGCGCACGACCCGGCGAAGAGGAACTCGCCAAAAACGATAATTCCAAGAAAGCCGAAACCGACGATAACGGAACCCTCAACGGTGTAACCGTCTCCGATCTGGACCGCCGTGTCCGCCAGGAATTGAAGGCCCCGGAAAGTCTCAAGGGCGCCATCATTACCGAAGTGAAGCCCGATTCCGCCTGCGCCGAGGCCGGTCTGCGCCCCGGCGACATCATTCAGGAGATCAACCACAAGCCGGTGAAGAACGCCGAAGAAGCGGTCAAATTGACCGAGCACCCGGCGGAGAAGAAGACCTTGCTCCGCATCTGGCGCGGCGGGGTTAGCCACTATCTGGTGGTGGACGAGAGCGACGAAAACAAAGCCGGGTGATTGGCCCGGAGTAAACGACCTCAGAGACGCGCGGCCTGGCCTACCACAGCCAGGCCGCGCTCGCATGATGACTTAAGTGTTTTGGGGCGCGGTATTCCCGCTTTTTGGCCATTTCGGACAGCAGCCTCAGCCAGCACGCCGGTCGGGCAGCCCCGCTGGGGATTGCCGGACGCCACCGCGGCTACGGCTGCCCCGGCGGCTGCTCCTGCACGAGCCCGGCATCGATATACTGGCCGCCGCTGATTTGATGGCAATGAATCGCCAGCACATTCCCGGTTTCCTTGACCCCGGCCAAAACGGCGCCGGTCAGCGGGATGGAGGTGTAATCGGTCAGGTAACCCTTGGTCTTGGTGACCAGCGTGCCATTGAGGTAGGCCTCGGCGTCATCGTCATGATGGAGACTGAGTTGGAGCCCCTCGGTCTTGCCGGCCGGCAATGAGAACTCCCGCCGCAGCCAGATGTCGGCGCTGCTCCATTCGGTCCGGATCGTGGCGCCCGGTGTGCGGCGAGTGCCGAACCCTCCCTGGCCTTCCTTCCAGGCCGAGGCATCGAAATCCGGCTTGAACCATCCGTCCGCCGGCTGTTCGGTGGTGTAACGCCAGGTGGCCGCGCTCTCGCGCGCCGTCGGCAGCACGGTGCGAACGACTGGCGCCTTGGGCATCGGGGCCCACCCCGACGCCTTCGTCCGGTCACGCCCAGCGTATTTCCCCCACACCGCCCGGTCGTAGAGCATCTGGATGAACACGCCGCCAATGACGGGCCGGGCCGTGAAGCCGACCTTCTTCGCGGTCTTGGTCTGATACCAGTCGGTGAGCGGCGAGCGGTCGGGGGTCTCCTGGATGAAATGGTCGACCGGCGCCACCAGCGCCTCGAAATCTTCCCGGTTCTGCGTCAACGTCGCCGTCCACAAGGTCCAGTCGAGCTTGGTGTATTCCTTCCGGTTGTCCAGCGGCAGCCCGTAGGGGTTTTGGATCTTGCGATAATAGGCCATTTCCTTAGCGCGCACCTCGTCGGAAAAGAGGCCCAGGCCGAGGATGCGGTCCCAGACCAGGTTGTATTTCTGACTCCAGGTATTGGGTTTGTCGAAGGCGAGGCGGTATTTCTCGCCGTCATCCGCCTCCTTGGTCCAGCGGGTGGCGCAGTCTTTGGCCAGTTTGAGGTACTCATCAGCCGTGGCTTGATCGCCCCTCAGGGCGCAGAGCTTCCCGTAGGCGCCCAAGGCGCAGATGGCCTTGACCGAGAGGTTGACGTTGTGGGCAAGGTGGCCGGCGAAATCGTCGGTGCAAAGCTGATTCTCAGGGTCATAGCCCTTCTCCTTGAGGTAAAGCGCCCATTTGGTCAACTGGGGCCAGTACAGGCCGGCAAAATTCGCATTGCCCTCCATCTGGGCAACCGCCCCGAAGAGCAGCAGCAGGTTGCCACTTTCCTCGACCGGCATCTGGTTCTCCTCGGTGCGTTCGCCGCCCCCGTAGCGCTGGCCGTTGGCATGGGGGTATTGCCCAAGATCATGTGGCGCGAACGGAAATTTCCAACGCTCCGAGGCCGCGTAGTTCATGAACGGCACCATGAAGGCCTTGGTCAGCGTGGGGCCGAACAACAGAAACTGCGGCGCCATCGGGTAGAACACGTCCGACGTCGAGATGCAGCCGTTGCTGTGGTTTTCCTTGCAGAATTGCAGGGGCTTGCCCTGGGCATCGGCGACGAACTTGCCGGCCGCGAAGCACTGGCGATAGGCCAGCGCCCCGATGCGCGCATAATGCTCCCCACCCGCCTTTCGCAGGTCGGCCATGAACTCGCCGTCAAAGGCCTCGCACCGGCGCCGCAGCGAGTCATATTCCGCCGCCGACGCCTTGAGCAGATCGGCACCTTCCCACCCGTTGCGCCGCCAATACGGACGCAGGTTCTGCTTCATGTACTGGATCGAATAAAGATCGTCGTAGGCCAGCATCAGCCACCGGCTGGCCGGTTGAGTGGAAACGGGCCCCAGATCCAAGGTGAGCGCCAACGCCAAGCTACCCGCCGCTTGCCCCGTCGCGGCATCCTGTCCGCCGGGCGGGGTCTGGCCGGGGACAGTGCCTGCCAGCGCGGCCTTCACCATCGACTGGGGGGCGGCCAGGTAGAGATAACCCCAGTCGATGCGGATATCGTCCCCGCGCTTCGCCAAGACCGACTGGTCCGTCGAACCTGCCCTCAGGACCGTCAAGCCGCTCACCCCTTCGACTCTCGCCACCGCCCCGAGTTGATCGGGCAGATTGACCGCGAGTTCTCCGGACGCGGTAAAACTCACTTGGACCTGGTGCGTTTGCTGGTCGGTCGAGGCCGCGTCGAAGGTCACGTATGTCACCGGCCGAGCCAGTACCTCCAGGTCGTCGGCCAGCGCGGGCGTCATGAAGGTCAGCTTCAAGGAAATCCCTTCCCCGGCGAACGAATAGATGGTCCGGGTCGGCAGCACCTCCAACGCCGTCTGCGGCAGTGCCGGCGCGTTCACCGTCCGCTCCGATCCCAGGAAGCGGAAGGGTTTGCCATCGATGACCACCTGCCCCCCCAGCCTCTGCGTCTTGCCCGTCCAATGCGTCGTGTCCACGTCCGTCAACTTGTCCCCCGGGGACCAGAGGCTGAAATAAGGGTCGCAAGCCACCAGCGGGACCGACGGCGGTCGCAAGGGCGGCAGTGATTGGGCACTGGCGGCGGCGAGGCTGAGGGCCAAAATCGCCAGCCGGCACGGAGCAGGAGTCCTTCGTGAAAATCGCAGTTTCATGGCTGGCCAGCTTATCGGCGGCCGAGCCGTTTCACAAGCGAGTTTCCGGAGCGGTTTCCCGAGCGAGTTGTTCCGACCGGGGCTTTTTGACGTGGACCAGATCGCTTTAGCCCGAGCAACCGGGTTAATGGTGGCTGACCTGAGTTGGGATCTGGGGGCCGGAATCGCCGGGTTGGGGATAAATGCCAACGCTACGGCTTCTCGGGCACCTCCACGGCATCCCCGTCCCTTAACCAGAGGTTGGGGCTGGCCCCGGCGTCGGAGCAGTCGAAGCTCAATTCCACTTTCTTGCCGGTGGCGTCCTGGCGGCGGACCTTCACGCGCGAGAGATCGGAGGAGGCGCGCAAGAGCCCCGAGCTGCGCAACACCGCGAGCAGGGTGAACGAAGGGGGGCCAGCCCGGACGGTGTTCGGGTACCTGCTGAGCACCTGGCTGGGCTCCTGGGTCATGAGCTTGAGCACCAGGTTGGTCGTCTCGCCCTTGATCGTCACTTGCACCTGGCGATCCAGGCATTGGTGGAGAGCGAGGCGGTCGTCGGCGACCAGGCCTTGCCAGGCGGTGTTGATCGGATGGTCGGCCTCAGGAACTTCCACCACGTCGCCCCATTCAAGCACGGGGTTGCGCGCGCAGTCACAGACCCGGCCATTCACATTGGAGAGCCCGGAGCGGAAGATGTCAGAGAGGTTGATGGGCATCGTGGTCCGGTTCAGGCCATCGGGAGTCGGACGCCGGATGACGATCTTCTCCAGGTTTGGGAAGCTGAGTGAATCAACCAGGACGAAGCCGGAAGTGCTGTACTCAAGACCTCCAAAGGCTCCCAAACCGCCCCCTGGGCCTCCGAATCCACCCGGAGAGGAGTGTCCCTGGGACGATGCTGCCGTGAGGGAAACAAAGCCATAATGGATGGCGATCAACTCCATAAGCGTGAAGTGGTTGTAGTCGTTGGTGCCCTTGAGGAAGGCGGTTTGCGAGAACCCGGAGGAGGGGCGGCGGATCTCAATGCGGTCCAGGCGCGGCACGTCCAGGCTCGCCCCATGCTGGCGCAGGAGGTCCGCCAACTCATTGAGCTCGGCCCGCTGGTCGGACCCGGAACCGGGAGGACGGTTCGGAAGGAGAGGGCGGGGTGGCGCCGGAAAACCAAGGCCAGGGCTGGACGAAGCGGTCTTGAGTTGGTCCAGGGGGGTAACGTCCTGGTTATTGCGGACATTGGGGTTGGCGCCCTTGGCCAGCAACAGTTCGACCAGGTCTTTACGCCGTTCGTACACGGCCGAGTGGAGCGGCGTATCCCCGGTTTTCCATTTGAGATTCGGATCGGCCTGGTGGTCCAACAGCAAGGAAGCCACTGGCACATCCGGAGGGTTGAAGCACGCCCGCAAGAGCGGGGTTTGACCCTGGTGATCCTGAGCATTCACCGCCGCACCATTGGCGAGCAGAAGTCGCACAATTTCGTCCGCATGGCGCCCGGCCGCGCTGTGCAGCGGCGTGGCACCTAGCCGGTCAGCGACATTCGGATCGGCCTTGGCGGCGAGGAGGGAGCGGACGGCCGCTTCGAAGCCCTGCCAGACCGCCAACAGCAAAGGTGTGCAGGGAGCAAACCCGAAGCCATTCTCATACCATTCCCCCTGGGAATTCGGATCGGCTCCGGCTTTGAGGAGGAGGTCGACGATGCCGCCATCGCCCCCCTGCACCGCGACCGCCAACGGATAGCCCCGCAGGGTCCCTTGCGGGCTGGCGTACATATTGTCGTAGGCTTCGCAGGTGAAATTAAGCTCGGCCTTATGCCCGAGGAGGCTCTTGACCGCTTCAGGTTGCTTGCGGAGGACGGCCACGACCAGCGGGGTAGCGCCACGAGTGCCTGCGCCCGGACGGAGCTCACCGTGGTTGGGCGGGCCATAATCCCTGGCATTGAGGTCGGCCTGGTTCGCGAGCAGCAATTCGATGACGGCGGGCTGACCAGCCTCGGCGGCCAGGTGCAGCGGGGTTTGGCCAAATTGGTCACGGGCGTTGCCATCGGCCTTATGGGCGAGGAGAACCTCGGCAACGCCCTTGAAGCCGGCGGCGGCCGCGATGTGGAGAGGTGTTTTGCCGTTCTGGTTGGCGGCGTCCACCTCGGCGCCGTGCGCCAGGAGCATCTCCGCCATGGCCCGATGTCCCAGCGCCGCCGCCTGGCACAGCGGGGTGGCGCGGCTCGGCCCGCGCGCGTTCACCTCCGCGCCGTTGTCGAGGAGATACCGCGCAACCGTCAGTTGGCCTTGGCCCGCTGCCTGATATAACGGCGTGCCTCCACCATGGTTGGCATTGATAAGGTCGGGGCTGTTCTGGATGAGGTCGCGGATGCGCGTGACCTCCTCCGCCTCAGTCGACGTAACGGCGCTGCCGCCGTCTTTGGTGTCCTGGCCAGCGAACGGATCCATCGGCCGAGCCGCCTTTTCGGGGGCCGCATCCAGACCGGCGAGTTGGCGTTTCAATTCCAGCACGTCGCGTTGCGCCAGGTCCACCGCGGACTGGTCGGCCATGCCCATGGTTTGCTTCTTGGTTTCGGTGGCGGCCTTGCGTTCGGCAAGCGCGATCTCCGCGGCCAGGAGCCGTTTTTGCTCCTGGCGAGCCGCCTCCGCTACGGCGGTCCCATTGCCCTCGGCGCTGGGGACACCCAGTCCGGCCAGGTTTTGACGGCTGAGGGTGGCCAGGGGGGACTGGTCGGCAAATTCGCGCAGAATGCGCCGGTATTGGGCGGCCGCGTCGTTGGTGGCGCCCTGTTTACGGTAGCACTCGCCCAGACGGAAGAGGGCGGTGGCCGCCAGACGCCGGTCCTGGTCAAAGCGGGCGGCAATGCCCTGGTAAGCCTGGATGGCAGCCGTGAGATTGTGGTTGGCCTCTTCCTCGAAGAGGCCCTTTTGCAGGGCGGCGGTGAGGTCGTTGGTGGCCGCCGCCGCCGGATTCGCGGTGGTCAGCATCAGTCCGGCCAGGAGGATTGCGACTTTCATGACTCGTTTCATTTCGCCCGCAGTATGAAACACCACCGCGCGGCAAATGTCACCGATTTGTAAAATCGCGCCGGAGAATTTCAGGAAAAATTTCATGATTGACCCCCAGCCAAACGAATCCTACATTGGTGGTTAGGTAAAAATTGGATGACTGACATCAAGCGCAAGTTTCCTTCCCAGAACACCCCACAACGCAGCTACCTGCGGCTGACGGGCGTTCGAGAGGGAGAAGGTTGTGCCGACGCCGGGGAGAGATTCTTCGGTGTCAAGGGCCGGTCTGAACTCCGATGCGGATCCCCCTTGGGTCATCAATCCCTACCCAAACATCGGTAATCTCCTGAAAAGCAGAATAGAAAACGAAGGTATGAAACAGAAAAGACTACAACATTGGTTCGCTTCCGCCGCCTGCGGCCTGCTGGTGGCAGGCTCGACGACCTCCGGGTTGGCCGCCCAAGACTACCTCTTCAAGTATGACGCCGCCACGCCGTGGTCATGGGTCCAGTGGTGGGGCCTTGGAACGATCGCCTGGGACGGAACGCAGGACGCCAATAACAACAGCGCCTCCGGCTCCACCCGCTTCCAGATACCGTACAAGGGGGCGTCGGGAGATCAGACGATGACCTTCATGACGCTCGATAACAAGTGGGGCTGGGATGGCAACACCATCGTGGATGGTACGCTCTACACCAACCTGATCATGAGCTTCAAAATCGACCCGAGCTCAGGGCCGAGCAAATATGGCGATTATCGGGACTTCGATGTCGGTTTCACCACGGACGGCTGGGGCACGGTGCACCTGGCCTATTTCACCCTGCCGCTCAGCGCGACGACGAGTTGGGTCTCGATCACCAACCCGATCCCACTCACGCTGGGAGGGATCACCAAAGTCAACGGCTTTTACGTCAAGATGTGGTCCAACGGGGACTATACCAACGAATTGGATTTCAACCTCGATAACGTCATTTTGCAAGCGATCCCGACGAATGTTCCCCCGGTTCCTCCGCCGACCATGGCCTTGAAGCCGACCGAAACGGGTTTGAACCTGATCGGGTTGAACGGCGGAGGCCAGTATGGCCGCTTCAGCGTCTATACGGCTAACCCGGTCTATTCCTGGCTGAGTTCCCCGACCCCGGTGACCTATGCGGTGACCATCAAAGACTACCCGTCAGCCACCTACCACGATTTCCAGACCCACATGTTCTTTGTGCCCGGCCTCCATGCGGGGGTAACGAATATGCCTAATGGGCCCGGGGACAGCGGGATTGACTATAGCGCCGGCGATGTCATCTTTGTGCAGATCGGCAACAACGCCAATAACGGCGGGTACGGCCGGTTCATGGTCAAGACCAACCAGTTCAACGGCAATAGCATGCTCTGGGGGAACGGAACCATTGCCAATCTGAATTCGACCAACATTCTAGGCACCTGGAGCCTGACCTTCAACAACGTCGGCAACGTCACCTTCACCTCCCCCGATGGCAGCAGCACCAACTTCAACATCCCGTCCGATTGGGTGTCAGCCTTCGATCCGGGCCCGATGTACGCCTATTTCGGCGCCCAACCCAATTCGGCGCTTAATATTGGCTCGTCCGTGGTGCTGGGCCGCATCGCGATTACGGGCAGTCCGGCCCCCGCCATCAACGACGATTTCACGGTGGACACCGCGCTCAACCCCTCGACCTGGGGTGTAGCCGCCTCGGATGCCAATGGCGTCAAAGTCATGGTGCCCAGTCTCACGCCGTATTGGCTCAGGTGGACTTTGCCCGACAGCCATTTCAACCTCGTCTCTCGCACCAGCCTGGCAACGCCGTGGATGGACGCCTCGTTCTCCCCCACGCTGCAACTGGGCGCTAGCAGCGAAGTGTTGCTCTCCACGACCAATATCCCCTCCCCCAGCGGAGGCTTCTTCGGGATGGTCAAGCGCGTGCCCTCGAAATTGCAGGTGCTGCTGCCGGGCGAATCCAACGCCCCCGATACCCTCACCGGCAAGGCCGGGACCCCCGATCCGCAATTGCAGTGGGTTCCGTTTGACTTCACGGTCAACGCGGTCGACAGCGCCTTCCACATCGTGGCCTCGGTGACCGACACCGTAACCTTCACCAGCACCGACCCTTCGGCCACCGTGCCCATTGATACGGCCCTGGTGGCTGGCACCAAGACCTTCACCGGCAGCACCTGGTTCGGGACCCTCGGAACCTGGACCATCACCGCTACGGACGCCACCACGAACTCGATCGCGCCGGGCACCAGCACGCCTCTGACCATAACCCACTAAGGGTTAGACTCAGGGGAAAACCTGATTCCACGGGCGCCGAGCGATCTCGGCGCCCTTTTTGTTGAGGCAGGGTTCCCGCCGCAAGCGCCACTTACCGGGCGGGAGGCCCGGTGAACCCGCCGGCGGGGCCGCCTGCGCTACCCGGTCAATCGCGGTGCATCCGGAGACGCGCTGTTTTTGTCGGTTGATTCCTGAGCCGAAGGGGTATATCTCTCGGAAAGAACCAACCCCTCCAGGATGTTTATGCGTCACCAGAATTCTGTTTCGGAGCCAGCTCAAGCCGAACGGCGTTGTTCGGGTCCGCGCGGTCGGCGATCCCATTTAGCGTGCCTATGCCTGGTGCTGGGCGCCCTGGCCGCAGGCCTGGCGGACGCGCGAGCCTTCGCCATGCTTTCCTCGAACCAGATCCCGTTTCTGAACGTGGACCACGCCCCGATGGGGGCCTGCTCGACCCTCGCCTACGGCCTCACCGGCGCCAGCGGTCCCTGGGACGCCATCCGAGGTGACTATTGCGGTTTGGGGATGTCCAGCGGCGCCATTCCCTACTTCAACGGCGGCGGTGGCGTCATCATCGCCCTGTCCGGCAGCAGCGGCGTGCAGGCGCTTCCCTTTGTCGCCTCGCCCGCCAGCATCGCCTCCTCCGCCACCTATTTCAGCGATGCGGCCGTCCACCGGTGGCTAACGCCCGGCGCGGACCAATGGACCATCGACAACGCGGGCTTGACGTTCACGCACTACACTCCCGCCTGGTCCATGCCCAGTCTGGACGCAGCGACGCTGAGCGACCGGCGGCGGTTCTTCCTCCCGGCGACCTGGATGGTGTTCACCGTGCACAACACCAATACCACCGCCCAAGATCTCTACGTGGGGCTGCCGATCGCCGCCACGCAGCGGAGCTTCGCCAATGGGGCCTATCAAGGCTTCACGGCGGGCGAGGCCACCCTGGCCGTGCAAACCGGGAGCGGTGACTTGTTGAGCGGCCCGAGTCTGAGAGCAGCACTCAACGGGGTCACTCAAGGGTTCGCCTTCCACCTGCATATTCCTCCCGGCCAGACCAGCAACCTGACCGTAGTAGTCGGCTTTTACCGCAGCGCCGTGGTGGACTCGCGCATCCCGGCCTCCTACTATTACACCTCGCTGTTTGGTTCGATTGACAGCGTGATCGACGCGGCCTTCGCCGAGTGCGCCGACGCGCAGGCGCGCTGCCAGCAATTGGCCTCGGCCATGGCCAATGCCGGGTTGAACTTCTATCGCCAGTTTCTCGCCTGCCATGCCCTCCACTCCTACATGGCCAACACCGCGTGTCTGATCGACCCGGCCGGTGGCGTCCACTGGTGGGTCACGGAGGGAGCTTACAACTATATCAACACTTTCGACCTTACCGTGGACCTGGCCTTTTACGACTCCCTCATGCAGCCCTGGGCGTTGAGAAATGTGCTCGACACGTTCTCCGGCGCCTTGACCAATACCGGCTACAGCTTCGACCACCCGCTCTACGACCCGGCCTCCAATGCGCAGGTGTCTCCGCACGGGTTTTCCTTCCATCACGACCTCGGCAACTGGCCCATCTCCGTTGCGCCCGGGACCGACCCGGTCTTCGACGACTACATGGGCCAGGAACAACTCCAGAATTGGATTCTGTCGGCGGGGCTGTACTGGAGCCGCACGAGCGATCATGCCTGGCTGACCAACAACGCAACCCTCTTGCAGACCTGCCTCAGCTCGATGCTAGCCCGCGATAATCCGAACCCCGCCGCCAGGAACGGCATCACCAAATACGTGAACCAACCGGAACTCACCACCTTCGATGACCTGGACTCGTCGCTGCGCAACGCGCCCTTCAGCGGCCGGCTGGCCGTCCGGAACTGGGCCTGCTACCTGGCCTTGCAGGCGATGTTCGGACAAATAGGTGATGCGGCGGACGCGACGACCTGTCAGACCATGGCGGCCGTGGCGGCGCAGACCCTCGTCAACGCCTGGAACAGCTATCGGAGCAGCTTGGGCTACCTGCCGGCGCTCCTGGATGGCAGCAACACGGCCGGCACCATTCCGCTGGTCGAAGGCCTGGCCTACCCGGCCCAGATGGGCCTGACCAACGCGCTGGATCGGACCGGCGGCCCGTACGTGGCTTTGCTCCAGGTGTTGTCCAATCATCTGGCGGCGGTGCTGGTCCCGGGCAAGTGTCTCAACGCCACCAGCGGCGCCTGGGATATGACCACCTCAACCGGTTATGGCAACGACCACAAGATCTGGCACAGCAAGGTCTATATTGCGCAATACGTGGCGGAGACCGTCCTGGGCCTGAGCGGCAGCACCGTGAACGGGACGGTGGATCAGATCCACGCCTCCATCATGGCGCAGAACGCTTCCTTTTACGAATTCTCCGACGAGAATGACGCCACGGGCGCCAACCGTTACGTGGGGGGATGTCACTATCCCCGCGGCATCACCAGCGCCCTCTGGTGGCTCAACGCCACCAACCATCCAGGTTACCCGGTAGCGACCGCTCCCCCCGCAGCCCCGGGCGGCTTATCCGCGCTGCCGGGCAACCACCAGGTCGTGCTCCTCTGGAATGGGGTCGCGCTGGCGGCAGGATACAACCTGAAGCGAGCCACCACCCCCGGCGGACCTTACTCCGTCGTCACCAACGGAATCGCCGGCGCCAGTTACACGGATACCGCCCTGTTGAATGGCCTCAACTACTATTACGTGCTAAGGGCCACGAATTCGATCGGGGAAGGTCTGCCCTCGCCCGAGGTCCGCGCGATGCCCTACGGTCCCGTGCCCGCCACCGGGACGAATATCAGCGCGTTCCTGAAAGACGGAAACGTGATCATCGCCTGGCCCTCGAACTATGTCGGTTGGGTGTTGCAAACCAACGCAGTGGATGTCGCCAATCAGGCGTATTGGGGCGACCTGCCGGCCTCGACCACCAACCAGCAGATGTCCTTCCCCCTCGCCAATCCAAGCCTCCCTGTCGAGTTCTTCCGGCTGCGCCATCCGTAACCCCGCGGGGCTCGTGACCGCATGGATCGCGGGCGTCCTCGCCTGAGTTCCTCCTCGACAACCGCACGCCGAGGTTTCATCGTGCGCGATGCAGTTTCATCTGATTCGCGGCCGGCTCTTTTCTGTCGCCCCGGCGGTGGTGTGGACTCTGGCCGCCTCTTTGGTGGCCGGTCTCGGCGCCAACCCGGGCGCCCCCTTGACGGTCACTGCCGACCATGCCGACGGCGTTTATGCACCGGGCCAGCCGATCCATTGGCGGGTTGACACCAGCCCGCCGGGGGCGTTCTCGGAAGTGCGCTACACCCTGAGGCGGGGCGGACTGACCCTGATGCGTCAAGGGAAGTTGATGTTCACCAATGCCGTGGAGGAGGTGGCAGCCTCACTGGCCGAGCCGGGCACGCTGCTCCTCGAAATCAAAGCCACCGATGCCCAGGGCAAGACGACTCGCGGCTTAGGCGGGGCGATCATGGCGCCGGGCCAGATCTCGGTTTCCGCTCCGCGGCCTGCGGACTTTGATGCCTTCTGGCAGGCCAAGCTGGAGCAGTTGGCGAAAGTGCCGGCCCACCCAACCTTGGTTCCCAGCGAGAGCGGCAAGGAAAACGTGGATTACTGGCAAATCACCATGGATAACCTCCGCGGCACTCACATCCATGGCCAATTGGCACGCCCCAAAGGGGGGGACAAGAAGCCGGCGATGCTCATCGTCCAGTGGGCGGGCGTATATGGCTTGCCCAAACCCTGGGTCACCGATCCCGCGGCCGCGGGCTGGCTGGTGCTCAACCTCAACGCTCATGATCTGCCGATCGATCAATCGGCGGAGTTTTACGACCAGCAGTCGAAGGGGCCGCTGAATGATTACCCGGCCATCGGCAACGACGACCGGGAGCAGAGCTATTTCCTCCGCATGTACCTCTCCGCCTACCGCGCCGCCCAATACCTGGCGGAGCGTCCGGACTGGGACGGTAGGACGCTGTTGGTGACGGGCGCGAGCCAGGGGGGGCTGCAAACGCTCATGCTCGCCGGGTTACACCCGAAGATCACCGCCGCCATCGCTGGCGTCCCGGCCGGGTGCGACCTGACCGGCCCCCAAGTGGGACGCAGTCCCGGTTGGCCGGCCTGGTGTTATAAAACCCAGGGCAAAGACCCGGCCAAAGTCCTCGAGGCCAGCCGCTATTACGACGTGGTGAACTTCGCCAGGCAGGTGAAATGCCCGGTGCTGGTGGGGGTCGGCTTGATCGACGAGACCTGCCCCGCGGCCGGTGTCCTGGCAGCGGTCAATCAGATGCAAGGGCCAAAGGAAGTCGTTTTTCTGCCCAAAGGCGAACACCAGGCGAAAAACAACACGCACGCCGCTTTCGATGCGCGCGCGCGGGTTTGGAAGGAAGCCCTCCTGAAAGGTGAAGCCGCGCCGGTGAAACGAGAGACCGTCGAGCCGAAGCCGACGAGGGCAACCCAGTAAAACTGATCGCGCCACGGCAACGTCCGCAGCGAGATAAGCCTCGCCAGCCAGCACGGGTTGGTGAAGTCAACCACCGCCCGCGCGCGCTTCTATCGCCCCGTCCACCTTGCGGTCACGGCCGCTTATCCAGGTTCCTGAGGAAGGG
>Ga0316222_1001880_pt1 | contig 23843 bp, 21 predicted proteins | sample TBH18011metaG_FD_206008 | JGI IMG/M metagenome (GOLD analysis project Ga0316222, IMG submission 206008) | Freshwater microbial communities from Trout Bog Lake, Wisconsin, USA - TBH18011 | ecosystem: Environmental > Aquatic > Freshwater > Lake > Hypolimnion/Profundal zone | place: USA: Wisconsin... | reverse complement strand
CGCTTGGACGTCCAAGCCTGCTACTTGGACCTCACATAGGCGGCGACGGCCTCGGCCTCCTCCTCCGTCATCTTCTTGACGTTCTCGTGCATCAGCTCGTTTTCGCGCAAGGTGTCGCGGTACTGGCGAATCTGGCGGACAATGTAGTCCGGGTGCTGACTCGCCAGGCGCGGAATGGTGTCGTTGCCTTCGGCATCGGGACCATGGCACGCTACGCAGGCGGGAACGTCGTTGGCGGGCACCCCCTCGTCGTAGATGGTCTTGCCCTTGGCCGCCAGGGCCGCATCGTCGGCAGGCGTCGGCTTGGGTCCCGGCTTCGCCGCGTAATACCGGGCCAGATCCTTGATCTGGCTATCCCGCAGCGGTCCGGCGACGCCCCACATATAGGCCTGGGCATGGGGGTCGCCACGGCTGCGGTCCCGGAAGTTCATCAGCTGCTGTTCGATATAGCCGGCCTGCTGGCCCGCCAGATTGGGGAACAGCGCCGAGTTGCTGATCCCCTGGTTTCCATGGCATTTCGAGCAGACCTCGGCGGCGATCCGGGCCGAGTCGTCGGCGGCGTATGCACTGCTGGTGGCGAGGGCCGCCAGCGCAACGGCGGTTACAAAGACTGTCTTCACGGCGGTCGCTCCTCTTATACCGTCGAGCCACTGACGTGACTCGCCTCATTGTCCCTCAAACGCCGGGCGCTGGCGCTTGGCTGTCGCGCCATGTGGCGCGGCGGGCTTCGCCCTTGCCGTCTCGCCCTCGAACTGAAAGGTCTGTTCGAGGGCGAGACGGTATTAGAAGTTGGTCCACAGCCCAACGTACAGGGTGTTGTTGTCGGACGCCTTGCGACCGCTGACATTGGCGGAGGTGATGCTGCCGTCATAGGCACCGCTGCTGCCGTTGAACTTCTGGTAGACGGTGCCCTGGACGAACAGCTTGGTGTTGAGGAAGGGCAGATAGTCCAGTTCCAGCGTTTCCGACGTGGTATTGGGGCTGTTGGCGCCGCTGGGGGATGACCCGCTGGCGGGGTATTTTAGGGCGTCGGTCGAGCCTTCGATCTGGGTGAAGATGAGGCTGCCGCCGAACTTGCGCTGATAGAAATAGGAGCCGGTGACCTTGTACTGGGTGAGATCGTCGGTGGGGTGGCTGGCGGCCCCGGTATTGTACGAACTTTTCAGGTTCTGGTTTTCGCGAATCACCGACGCCGAGGCCGAGAAGATATGATCCTCGCCGATGTACTGATACTGGCCGTCGAGGGCGAGATCGGTATAGTTGTCGCTGCCCGCGATGCCGTTGCCGCCACCGTTGCCGCCACGGGTGTAGTCCGCATTCATGCCGAAGGTGCCGAGTTCGATGTTGTTCTTGCCCCACTGGGTCTCGTAGGCCAGCCGCCAGTAGGGGGCGGTGCCCGTGACGTGAGCGCCGGCCAGGGTGTTGAGCGGGGCGGAATTGGTTCCAGTCATCGCCGCCCGGTAGACCGAGCCTTCCACGTAGATGGAATCCTTGTAGAAAGCGTAGGCCCCGAGCCCCCCTACATTGGCGCCGAGATTCTGGATCAGCGGCGAGGCCGCCGAGGCCACGACTACGCTGCTCGGCGGCGCCGCCGTCGGATAGCCCCAGGCCGGGGTGCTGTTCCACACATCCTGGACGGTGGGGTTGTTGTTGAGGGTCAGACCATAGACCAGGTCGTTCTCCTCGGTATGGTCGGCATAGCGGATGTCGGAATTGTCGATACTGAAATGGTCTTTGGTCTGCTGATAGGTAATCTGGAAGAAGGCGCCGAAATTGTCGGCGATCTTGCCGGCGTAGAACAGCGACAATTGCTGCGGGAACTCGACTGTTCCGTTATCCGACTTGGAGCCAGTGGGATTGCCGGCGTCGGTGAGCGCCTTCTGCGACCAGGTGGAGGTCACCTGGGCCATGATCGACAACGGCGGCAAATCGGCCAGCGACAGGGTGCCCTGCTTCTTCTCGTTGATGTCCGAGATCTGCTGCTTGGTGGTCAGGGTATAGCCGTTGAGCTTGAAACGGCGGCCGAACGGGGTCAGCTCGGGAAAGACGGTATGGCAGGCCTCGCAGGCCATGCCGGTCTGACGGGCGAAACTGGGAACCGCCTCGGCCGGTGCGGATGTCAGCAGCACGACCGCGGCGGCGCCGATCCAGGCCAACGCGGCCAGAAAACGATGGGATAATTTCAGGTACATCGCGCCCTCCTCCACGGCCGGCATTGTGCCGGGCCTCCTGGTCGTCAGATTCCGGTCCATATTCGTCGAGCCCCCCCCCAATACCCCTGTCATCACCGCGCCCTTGGATCGGGACACGAGGCGGCAAAGACTAGGATCATCTCTCCGGCGACATTATGGCGGCGTATTGTTTCGTCTGTATTTCTGCTAATGTTTCATTTGTTACAATTATTTCAATGTGAAATATTTTATTAGTTAAAAAAATCATTAATTCAGGCGCCACCAAAAGATTGAGATTTCTTCATCTTGCCCCTATACTGATCGAGCTAACTCCAAAGAGTGGTGGCGACATGGCTGAGAGCATCAAGGCCCCGGAAAGCGCGAAGGCCATCATCATCGTCGATGACGAGCCCCAGGTGCGCGGCATGCTGGAGAGCTATCTCGGCCGCGAGGGCTTCGTCACCAGCGGCGCCGCCAGCGGCGAGGTGATGCGGGGCATGTTGGCGCGCGCCCCCGCCGATCTGGTGATTCTCGACGTGATGCTGCCGGGCGAGGACGGGTTCGAGATCGCCCGGTCCCTGCGCCGCAGCCACCCCAATATCGGCATCATCATGTTGACGTCGAAGGGGGAGGAGATCGACCGGGTGGTCGGCCTCGAACTGGGGGCTGACGACTATATTCCAAAGCCGTTCAGTGTGCGCGAGGTGCTGGCCCGGGTCAAAAGCGTGCTGCGCCGGGCGCCGCGGCAGGCGGTATCGGCCACGGCGACCGCCGGCCTGACCGTCCGCTTCAACGGCTGGGTGCTTCACACCGAACGCCGCCGCCTGACATCGCCGGAAGGCGAGGAGATCAGCCTGACGCCGGGGGAATTCGCCCTATTGCATGCCTTGATCGAGCATGCCGGACGACTGGTCAGCCGGGACAGGCTGATCGACCTGACCCACGGCTATACCTCGGAGCCGCTCGACCGCGCCATCGATGTCCAGGTGGCGCGCTTGCGCCACAAGATCGAAGTCAATCCCAGATCCCCGGAAATCATCAAGACGGTGCGCGGCGGCGGCTATATGTTCGCCGCCGCGGTTTCGGCGGCATGACCCGGACCGCCGGCCGCCCCTCCGAACTGGCGGATGGCCTCGGCCAGGGCTTGGCTGTCATAGGGCTTGCGCAGGAACGGGAAGCCGATCTCCCCCCGTCCGGGTTCGACCCCGCCATCGGGATAGCCCGAAGTCAGCAGAATGCGCAGATGCGGCCAACGTTCGGCGATTTCGTGGGCCAATTGGACCCCGTTCATGCCGCCGGGCATCATGATGTCGCTGAACACCAGATCGATGCCGGGGGCCGTGCCGGAATGATGGGTGAGCAGGGCCAAGGCTTGCGCCGCATCCACCGCCTCGAACACCGTGCATCCCAGGGCGAGCAGGGCATTGACCGCGAGGCGGCGGACTTCCAGTTTGTCCTCGACCACCAGCACCACCGCCGGCATCGCGCCCTCCCCCGCCGGAGTGCCGTCCAGAGCGGCGGCCGATGGGGCGGGCGCCTCCCGGCGTGGGAAATACAGGGTCACGCAGGTGCCCTGTTCCGGCTGGCTGACGATTTCGAGACCGCCGCCGCTTTGGCCGACAAAGCCCTTGACCATGCTGAGGCCAAGCCCGGTTCCCTTGCCGGCGCCCTTGGTGGTGAAGAAGGGGTTGCAGGCGCGTTCGATGACCTCGGCCTCCATGCCGCCGCCGGTGTCGCTCACCGAGACCACCACGAACCCGCCCGCCGCCAGGGCCGGAAGCGGCGGGTCGGCGAAGTCGCGGGACTCGACCTTGACCTCCAGCGTGCCGCCGCGCGGCATGGCGTCGCGGGCATTGAGGCAAAGATTGAGGACCGCGTTCTCCAACCGGTTGATGTCGATCAGCGCCAGGGCCGGGGCGGACGCCGGCGTGATGGTGGTGCAGATCTCCTTGCCCAGGGTGCGGCGCAGCAGTTCCGCCATATTGGCCACCACCAGATTGACATCGGTCAATTCCGCCACCGGCGCCCGCCGCCGCGACAGGGCCAGCAGCCGGTCGGTCAGATGGCCGCCGCGCCGGGCCGCCCACCGCGCCTCGCGGGCATAGGCCTGGATATCGGAGGCCGGATCGGCGATCTCCTCGATGATTTCCAGATTGCCCAGGATGATGGTCAGCAGATTGTTGATGTCATGGGTGACGCCGCTGGCCAGTTGGCCGAGGGCTTCCATCCGATGGGCGTGATGCAGTTCCACCTCGGCGGCGCGATGGGCCGAAACATCCATGATGACCCCGCCGATCTGGGAGCGGTCGGGTTCGGAGCCCAGCGGGAACTTGTCGGCCAGCCAGACTTGCTGGCCGTCGCAGCGGCGGAAGACGTATTCCTGCGACACCGGCTGCTGGTCGACCAGGACCGCCTGGTCATGCTCCTCCCACTCGGCCGCCAGGTCTTCCGGCAGCAGCTCCCAGAACGTCTTGCCCAGGGCGGCCTCGCCGTCGGTGTCGAGCCATTGGGCCAGACGGCGGTTGAGATAGGTCAGGCGTCCGTCCTGGTCGACGATATAGGCCCCGGTCGGGGTATTGCCCATGAAGTGCAGGAAACGGGATTCGCTTTGCCGCAGGGTGATTTCCACCGCCTTGCGATCGCGGATTTCCTGCTCCAGTTCGGTGGTGCGCCGCTGGACCCGCAGTTCAAGCTGATCGCGGGCGGCGGCGAGGGACCGCTCGGCCCGGCGGCGGCGGGCGATCTGCCGACCAACCGCCAGACAGAAGATGGTCACGGCCAGTGCGGTCGCCAGGCTCAGACCGAGGGCGATGAGCAGGTCTTGCGCGGTTTCGGCGTTGATGGTGTCCAGACGGTCGGCGACGCCAATCCACAACGGCTGGCCGGTGAGGCGATGCATGGCGAAAATGGTCTCGCCGGTAACCAGATCCTCGTCATGGCCGACCCCGAGGGCGATGGCATCGAGTCTGGAAAATTCCACCGCCGGAAGCGGGCGCGCCGCCGCCTTGGCACCGACCGGCCACCAGGCCACGACGCCCCGGTCGGCCGTCATGGCGAAGATGGCGGAATCGTCCATCCCGAATTCGGCCATCAGGCCGTCCATGTCGACGATGATCAGCACCATTCCCGCGAAATCGCCCCTGGCATCGCTGAGGCGGCGGCCAAGACCGATCACGCCGTTAACCCCGGGAACATCGCTGAAATCGGCGCCGAACAGGGATTGGCGCTTGCCGTCGCGCAGTTCGACGAAGGAGCGGCAGCGGGAACAGTTGATCCCGCCGGACACGGTTTCGGGCAGGGAGCCGGTACGATAATGGCCGGCCGCGTCGAACACCATCATCTGACGGATCATGCCGGCATGGCCGAACTGCGGCGCCAGGGCGGGAATGTCGGCCAGCATCCGGTTCAGCAAGGTCTCGTTCTCGGAGGCGATATCGGATCCGATATGCCCGACCAGCGCGCTGATGGCATCCAGGCGCTGGGCGAGAATACGGGCGCGGCCGGCCCCCGCCAGCCGGGCGGCCTCGATCGCCTTATCCCGGTCCTCGACGGTATCGGCGACGAAGAAAGCGCTGAGCGCCAGCACCAGAATGAAGCCGAACCCGGCCAGAACCCCCATATCGGGGTCCTTCAGCCTCGACCACCATCCTTGAACCCCGTCCGCCATCACCGCCTCTCCGTTGGGACCGTCAGCCGGACAATAACCCTGGACGGCCCAAGGTTCCATCCCTGGTTGGCGCAGGGGTTATCCACATCGTTCGTACAGTTGGGGGATTTAAGCATGATCAAGTTCGGTACCATCGCCATGGCCTTGATGGCGCTTGCCCTGGGCGGCTGCGCCACATCGCGGCCACCTGCCAGCGACCCGCGGGCGGCCGAGTTCAAGTCCTCCATTGCCGCCCCGCCCGGTCTGGCCCGCGTCTATATCCTGCCCACCTTCTCCAAGGGGCTGTTCACCGACCTGGAGGGCCATGCCCGTCTGGCGATCTTCCGAGAGGGCGCCGAACTGGGCGCCAAACTGGGCGTCACCAGCAAAACCAGCTTCGTCGCCTTCGACATCGGCACCGGAACCTACGATATCCTGGCCTATGGCGACGACCCCATGACCCGGGTGACCCGCCCGATTCAGTTGGAGGCGGGCAAGGTCTATTTTCTGCGCCCGGCCTTCTTCCGCTCGGTCAAGGAAATGGGCGGGCCGGGGCTGGCCAACGCCAATGGCGGCATGGCCGTCGACACCGTGGACTCCACCGTGGCCGGGCCGGAGATCCGGCAATTGGCGATGGCGGCGCTCGACCCTGAAGGCGAGGTCTTCCTGCAAAAGACCCGTCAGGCAATCCCCGCCCCGGCGCCGTCGTTCATGCCGGTGATGCCGCCGATGGCGGCGCCCATGCCGGCCTCCCCCCCGCCGCTGGCCCCGCCCGCTCCCGCCGCCATGACGGCGGCACCCCCGGCGGACAGTGGCGATTCCTTCGCGGTCGTCGAACGCAAGCTCAAGGAGATCAAGCAGTTGCGCCACGAGGGGCTGATCACCCAGCCCGAATACGATGCCAAGCGCAAAGCGATCCTCAACGCCTATTAGGATCGCGCCGTGTTTTCAGACTTTGTCTCGACTCCATCCATAGGGATGCCATCCATGCCTCAGACTCTCAGCTCCGGTTCTTCTCTCCTCGGCAAGACTCGCGCCATCCGCTGGGTTCCGGCCCTTGCCTTTCTCTGCTCCTTCAGCATGGTCGGCATCGCCGCCGCCGAGCAGATTCCCGGCGGGTTCTGCAAGGTTGCGGAGTTCCGCGTGAACAACGCCCAGAAAGAAATGCTGCATGAAAAACTCTGGGAATACACCGAGGCGAAAGTGTCCCCCAACCCGGTCCTGGGCTGGGTTGAAGTCGCCTGCGCCGATAGCGGCTCCTCGCGGAGCCCGCTGCAGGATTTCGGCAAGCGCATATGGTTCAACATCGCTCCGGCCGAAGGAGGCCCGGCCGACGTTCCCAAGTTCACGTTCAGCGAATCCCCCCTGACCAGCAAGGTGGGCGATGTCGGCATCGGCGTCCACGGCACCGCCCTTTACGGTGAAATCGCCCCCCGCCACGACTGCGCCTTCACCGTGGCGATATGGTCGGAGAAATGCGCCGGGCACTGAGTCCTTAGAGCATGATGCGATCAGGCCGCATCATGCTCTAACCATTTTGTATGTTCCTCGCCGGGCGCAAACCTCCGGTTTGCTTGGCCTCGGCCTTGTCGCGGGATGAGTCGACTTGAAAGCATCCCGCTCTAGATGTGAGCGGGTCGGGAGCGCATCCGGCGGCGATTTCGGCCAGGGTCCGCTCCAGGCCGGCGCCCTCGGGATCGGCCAGGGCGGCGGCCCGCGCATTGGCGATGGCATCGAGGGCGAACCCCGCCGGCCACTGTCCGGCCAAGGCGGGGGCGATCACCGCCTGGTGGATGCGGCGGTAATTGGCTTCGCCGCGCCGCCAGGTCTCGCCATAGCCCTTGATCAGGCGGGCGCATTCCGCCACTTCCCAGGCCAGCAGCGGCGACACCGCCAGGGCGCGGCTGACGCTGTCCAGCCAGTGCTCGATCCCCTTTTGCTCTTCCTGGAAGCGGTGACCATAGCGCCGCCAGCCCTTCAGCCGCGCCAGCAGCCACAATCCGCCGAAGCCGAGGATGCCGCTGCTGGTGAGCTCACGCCCGAGATAGGCGGTATCGATCCAGCCCTTGCGCCGGGCCAGGGCCAGGATCGGCCGCGCCAGGATGCCGGGCAGCAGCGAACACATCTCCTCGATTCCCGGTTTCAGGAAATCCCGCACCACCACCGGCTGATCCGGCGCCGCCCCGATTTCGGCGCGGATGCGGGCCAGGCGGGCGGGGTCGGTCTTCAGTTGCGCCACCCGGATGACATCCTCGAACGACATGCGCACCGCCAGATGCCGCGCCACCGTGCGGGTCAGCGAGCCGTCGCCGCCGCCGTCGCGCTCGGCCGCCGCGATGGGGGCGAGGCGTTCGAGATAAAGCGTGGCATAGCGCTGGTCCTGATAGCGGGTCAGGCGCTTGACCCCTTCGACCCCGGAATCGCGGGCCGCTTCCGGCAATTCACCATGGGCGCGGGCAGTCAAAGCCAGCGTCGCCGGACAGTCCGCCAGGAGCCGCTTGGCCGCGGGCGGAGGGGGAGCGGGCAGATCGCCCCGCGCCGCCGCCAGGCCTTGGCGGAAGCCTCGCAGATTGCTGTCCACCGCCTTGCCGGCGGCACGGATTCCGGCCTCGAACACCTCCGGCGGGATCGGCAGCACGCCGCTGCCGGCGATGGCGCCCAGCAGCACCGCATTGACGACGCAGCCGGCGGCCTGGGCCGCCTGTTCCATGTCGAACAGCAGCCGCGTCCTGGTGCCGGCTTCGATCACCCGCAGCAATTGCCCGTCATCGGCACGGCCGTCGCCCATGGCCGATTTCTCCGCCACCGCATAGACCCGGTGGGTGGAGGCGATCAGGCGGGTCCGCCCCTGGCTGGAATAGCCGCGGGCGACGGTGCGGGCCGCCTCCATCAACTCGGTGGCCACCACCAGATCGACCTCGCCCACCGAAGGCGCCAGCCCCAGCACCGGCACCGCCCCGTTCAATTGGGCGATGGGGGCGGGATAGATTTCCAGGTAATAGGTGGTGGCGCCGGTGCGCTGGGCGACGCCGGGCACCGAGGTGCTCTGCACCGCCAGGCCCTCGGCGATGGCGGCCTGCACCAGCCAATCGGTGAGAACGCCGCCGCCCTCGCCGCCCATGGCGGCAATGACGATACAGATGGGATGGGGGGGAATAAGACGGGGAGCGCTCATGATGCCACCTCCGGCTGCAGCCAGCCGATGGCCCGACGCCGCCAGCGGTCCAGCCAGCGGTCCAGCCGGCTGGGATTCTGGATGATCTCGGCCCGCCAGAACGACGGACACAGCACGGCGGCATGGGCGACCTCGCCGCACAGGCCGCAGCCGACGCAAGACGGGGTCACCGCCGCCACCGGGTCGTCCCGCAGCGGATCGGGATTGGGTTTGATGGTCAGCGACGGACAGCCCGACAGCCGGATGCAGGAATGGTCGCCGGAACAGACCTCGTCATCGACACCATAGCGCACCCGTACCACCCGCTGTCCGGCCTTGAGCCGGGCGGCGTCCTCCTCCTTGACCCGGCGGCCGCGGGCCAATTGGCATTCGCCGTCGGCGATGATGACCTTCAGCCCCTTCTCGGCGGTGGTCATGGCCTCGGCCAGCACCTTCTTCATGGTGCCGACCGAATAGGACCGCACCGTCCTCAGCCAGGAGACCCCCATCACCCGCAGGGTCGCCTCGATGCTGAACGGCTTTGCCGCCCGGCGGCCCTCGGCCACCGAGGACGGCATGAACTGCTGGCCGGTGGCGGAGGTATAGCCGTTCTGCAGGATCACCAGCACGCCGTCGCCGCGGTTGAACATGGTGCCGGCGACACCGGTGATGGCGCCGTTATGCCAGAAGCCGCCATCGCCCATGATGCTGACCGGGCGGCGGCCCAGATTGGAGCTGATGGCGGCGGCCGAAGCCAGCGACATGCCGAATCCCAGGATGGAATGGCCCATATTGAAGGGCGGCAGGGTGCCGAAGGAGTGGCAGCCGATATCGGCGCTGATATGGGTGGGGCCGACCTCCTTCTGGGCCAGCTTGAGGGCGGCGAACACCGGCCGTTCGGGACAGCCGGTGCAAAAGCCGGGCTGGCGGCCGGGAAGCTCCTGCTCCAGCAGGGCGGCGGCGGTCCGGCGGTGGTGGGCGATGGCCTCGGCGACGGCGCGGGCGTGGGCGGCATCCGATCCGGCCGGCTGGACCTGTTCCAGGAAGGCGGCCAGGCCCTCGACCAGAACGTCGGAGGTGTACTCGCCGGCCTGGGGCAGGCAGCCCTTGCCATGCAGGCCGGTGCCGAGACCGGCCTTGCGCAGGATCTGGCCCAGCGCCTGCTCGATATAGTCGGGAGTGCCCTCCTCCACCATCAGCACGGCCCGTTTGCCGGCGCAGAAGGCGGTCAGTTCCTCGGGCACCAGCGGATAGGTGACGTTGAGGCAATAGATCGGCACCCGGCTGGTGCCCAGGGCATCGGCCAGATCCAGCCGGGCCAGGGCGCGCAGCAGGCTGTTGTACAGCCCCCCCTGAACCACGATGCCGATCTCGGCAAGCTCGCCGGGGAACACCTCGTTGAGGCCATGCTCGGCGATGAAGCGCTGCGCCGCCGGCAGGCGCTCTTCCACCTTGGCGATCTCGTGGGCGAAGGTGCTGGGCGGATGCGACAGCTTGGCGTAGTCGAAGGCGGCGGGAACCCCCAGGGGGGCGTTGCGGGAAATGACGGGCTTGCGGTTGTCGCCGGCTTCGAACGATCCGGTAACGTGGCAGGCCTTGATGCGCAATTCCAGCATCACCGGCGAATGGCTGGCCTCGGACAGTTCGAACCCTTTCTCCACCATGCGCACGATGCTGGGCAGATGGGGGCGGGGGTCGAGCAGCCAGATGGAGGATTTCATGGCGAAGGCGTGGCTGCGCTCCTGGATGACGCTGGCGCCGTCGCCGTAATCCTCGCCGATGATGATCATGGCGCCGCCGATCACCCCGGGCGAGGTCAGGTTGGACAGGGCGTCGGAGGCGACATTGGTGCCGACCACCGATTTCCAGGTCACCGCCCCCCGCATGGGATAGACGATGGAAGCCCCCAGCATGGCGGCGGCGGCGGCCTCGTTGGTGCAGGCTTCCAGATGGATGCCCAATTCGTCCAGCAGATCCTCGGCATCCCCCAGCACGTCCATCAAATGGGAGACCGGCGCCCCCTGATAACCGCCCACGTAGGAAATGCCCGACTGCAACAGCGCCTTGGTGACCGCCAGGATGCCCTCGCCCCGGAAGGTCTCGCCCTGCCCCAGGCGCAGCAGATCGATTTCATGCTTGAAGGATCGCTCGGCCATGGGAGTCTCCTGAAGATCACGTCAACTTCATATGGGAAGGAAGAACCGAATCGTCACCGGCCTTCGAACCGCGGCGGGCGTTTGGCCATGAAGGCCTCGACCCCTTCCCGGTAGTCGTGGCTGCGCCCCGCCCGGGCCTGGAGGTCGCGTTCCAGGTCGAGCTGGGCGTCGAAACCGTTGCCGCCCGATTGCCGCAGCGCCTGCTTGGTCAGCGCCAGTCCGAGGGTCGGCTGGCAGGCGAGATGACGGGCCATGTCGCCGACCACCTGCGTCAGTTCGGCATCCTCGACCCATCGCCAGATCATGCCCCACGCCGCCGCCTGCTCGGCGGTGACCGCCTCGCCCAGCAGCATCAGGGCGCTGGCGCGCGCCGCCCCCACCAGACGCGGCAGCACCCAGGTTCCGCCGGAATCGGGGATCAGCCCGACCTTGCAGAAGCTTTGAATGAAACGGGCCGAACGCCCCGCCACCACCACATCGCAGGCCAGCGCCAGATTGGCGCCGGCCCCGGCGGCGACCCCGTTGACGGCGGCGATCACCGGCATCTCCAGATCCTTCAGCAGGCGGATCAGACGGTTGTAATTGGCGTCCAGCGAAGCCCCCAGATCGGGCGGCGGCGACCCCGGCGGCATCACCCGGTCGGCCAGATCCTGCCCGGTGCAAAAGCCCCGTCCCGCCCCGGTCAGCACCAGGCAGCGGCTGCCATCCCCGGCGGCGGCAGTGATGGCGGCCCGCAATTCCTCGTGCATGCGGGCATTGAAGCTGTTGAGCTTGTCGGGACGGTTGAGGGTGATGGTGGTCACCCCCGCTTCCGCCGTGGTCAGGATGGTGGCGGTGGTCATGCGGACTCCCATGGACTCACGCCCGGCGCCTGAGGGGCATCAATACGTTTCCACATGATAGCGCCCCTCGCGCCGCAGGGTGCCGCGCAGTTCGGCCCAGTTGAGGCCATGCAGCCGGCAGATATCGGCGAACGCCTCGTCGCAGCCTTGCTCCATGCCCTTGAGACCGCAGATGAAGATGTGGGTCTTGCCGTCGGCGAGCAGCGGCACCAGATCCTCGGCCCGCTGGCGGAGCCTGTCCTGGACATATTGCTTGGGTTGGTCGGGTACCCGGCTGAAGGCCAGATTGACGTCGATCAGCGTCCGGGGCAGCTTCATCAGCGGCCCGAAATAGGGCAGTTCGCCGGGCGAGCGGGCGCCGAAGAACAGCATCAGCCTGCCCGGCGCATCCGGGTGATTGCGCCGCCGCCGCTCGGTAAAGGCGCGGAACGGCGCCGCGCCGGTGCCGGTGCAGATCATGATGATATGGCTGTCGGGATCGTCGGGCATCAGGAAGGAATCGCCGAACGGACCGACCACCCGCACCTCGTCGTCCTTGTTGAGATCGCAGACATGGTTGGAGCCGATGCCGCCGGCCACCCGCTTGACGGTCAGGGCCAGATTGTTGTAGCCGCTGCGCTCGCCCTCCCGGGGGCTGGCGATGGAATACAGCCGGATATTGTGCGGCCGGCCCTTGGCGTCGAGGCCGGGCGGAATGATGCCGATGCTCTGGCCTTCCAGGAAGGGAAAGGCGTTGGCCTGGAAATCCAGAACCACGTGGCGGATGTCGGATTCGGCCTCGGCGGCGGTGATGCGCATATTGCCGGCGACGCGCGCCGTCACCGGGGCCTCGCGGGAATAGACGTTGGTGAAGGGCTGGGCGGCGCTGGCCGGCGCCGGCACCCTGCCGCCGGTGGCGGTGGTGGCGACCTCCAGCAGGTCCGAGACCTCGGACGGGGTCTCGACGATGACCGCGTCATGGCTGGGATGGGATTCGGGCAGTTCCTCCCAGCCCAACTGGTCCGCCACCGTCCAGGGGGTATCCACCAGCAGCCAGTGGTCGATGGCGCCGGTGGGACAGGGCGAGACGCAGGTGCGGCAGCCGGTGCAGGTGTCGAACGCCACCACGTAATTGTTGGCGTCGTGGGTGATGGCGCCGACCGGACAGGCTTCCTGGCAGGTGTTGCAGCGGATGCAGACCACCGGGTCGATCAGATGCTGGCGGCGGAGTTCCATGGCGGCCTCACTGGCGTCTCGAAATGTATTGATGCCCCTCAGGTGCCGGGCGCTCACTCCGTTCGCTTGGCTTTCGCGCCACGAGGCGCGGCGGCCTTCGGCCTTGCCTCCGGGCAAGCCCGTCGGAGTTGGCGTCATGAGAGACGGCTAGGCGAACCTCACATACTCGAAGTCCACCGCCTGGTTGTTGATGCCGCGCGGCGGCGGGGCGATCCAGTTGGCGAACTGACCCGGCTTGTGCACCGCGCCGCCCATCAGCGACAGCACATAGGCCAGATCGGCCTGGGACGGCAGCCATTCGTCGCGGCGGCGGGCGAACTCCTCGGTGGAGATGACCTTGCCCTGGGGATCGACGGCGATATCGGAGAAATGGCCGATGGCGCGGTTGAAGGCCAGATGAGGCAGGGCCAGCCTGAAGTCGATGCCGTGCTTGGCGATGATCTTGTTCCAGCGCTCGACCCCCTTGGCCACGTCCTCGGCCCAATCCAGGCGCAGGCGCTCGTTGAGGGCGTTGAGGGCGGGCACCTCGACCGACTGGAAACCGCCGCCGACCGGGTGCAGCACCGAATAGCTGGTGTGCTCCAACTGGTGGTCGTCGCCGATCTTGGTCTCCTCGAAGCGGCCCTTGAGTCCCATATTGTAAGAGGTGGCGGCGTTGGTGGAGACCTCGGCGCCGTAGAGGTCCGAGGTGACGCTGTAGTGGAAGTTGAGGTAGCGCTGGATGGTGGGCAGATCGATCACCCCGAACTTGCGCACATCCTCGGTCCGGTTCTCCGTCATCACCTGGCAGGCGCGCTCGATGATGCGGCCGACCCCGGACTCGCCCACGAACATGTGGTGGGCTTCCTCGGTCAGCATGAAGCGGCAGCTGCGCGACAGCGGATCGAAGCCGGATTCGGCCAGGGCACAGAGCTGGTACTTGCCGTCGCGGTCGGTGATGAAGGTGAACATGAAGAAGGCCAGCCAGTCGGCGGTCTTTTCGTTGAAGGCGCCGAGGATGCGGGGCTTGTCGGCATCGCCGGAGCGGCGGCTGAGCATCTCCTCGGCCTCCTCGCGGCCGTCGCGGCCGAAATAGGCGTGCAGCAGATAGACCATGGCCCACAGATGGCGGCCTTCCTCCACATTGACCTGGAACAGGTTGCGCAGATCGTAGAGCGATGGGCAGCACTGGCCCAGCAGGCGCTGCTGTTCCACCGAGGCCGGCTCGGTATCGCCCTGGACCGTGATCAGGCGGCGCAGCATGGAACGGTATTCGCCGGGAACGTCCTGCCAGGCGGCCTCGCCCTTATGGGCGCCGAAATTGACCTTGCGGTCCTTTTCCGGCGGCGCCAGGAAGATACCCCAGCGGTAATCCTCCATCTTGACGTGGCCGAACTGGGCCCAGCCGTCGGGCTCGGCACTGATGGCGGTGCGCAGATAGACCTCGGAGGTGCTGGTGCCCTCCGGCCCCATCTCCCGCCACCAGTCGATATAGTGCGGCTGCCACGATTCCAGGGCGCGCTGAAGCTTGCGGTCCTCGGACAGATTGACGTTGTTGGGGATCTTGTCGGCGTAATTGATGGCGGACATTTGGGCTACACCCTTTCCTGATTGTAGGCGGCGCGCTTGCCGGTGCCGTAGAGCTTCAAGGCCCCGTTCTCGCCGACGGCGTTGGGGCGCTGGAAGATCCAGTTCTGCCACGCGGTGAGGCGGCCGAAGATCTTGGTTTCCATGGTTTCCGGACCGGCGAAGCGCAGATTGGCTTCCATGCCGGTCAGCGAGTCGGGCGAGAAGCTGGCGCGCTCCTCGATGGTGAGGCGGATCTCATCCTCCCAGTCGATGTCGTCGGGAGTGGCGGTGACCAGCCCCAAGGCGGCGCAGGCAGCGGCGTCCAGGTCCTGGCCGATCCGGTCCCTGGCGCGGCCGACCGAATCGGGCTCGCCCAGGAAGCGGGTGGCGAGGCGGGAAATGCCGTTGCCCATGGGCAGGCCGTCGAAGTTCAGCGCCGACAGCCGGATGGTGGCGGCGGGGGTGGGGTCGTCCTGGATGGTGCCGTCCAGCATATAGGAGCGGTCGACCGCGAACAGGATCTCGGCGATGAATCCGGTGAAGCAGCTGCCCGGCTCCACCAGGGCGTAAAGGGTCCGGCTGGTGACGTCCAGGCGCTTCAAGGTCCGCTTCCAGTAGAGCAATATCTCGCGGGCCAGCCAGTCGCCCTGGGTGTTCCGCAGCAGGGCGTCATAGCCGGCCACCAGATCATGGTCGCCCTCGCTATGGATCACCCAGCTGGCCAGGGTGGTTTCGTTGGCGCGCAGATGCAGGATGGCGTCGTCCAGCTCGCGGGCCAGGGCCAGCGGGTAGAATTCGATGCCCTGGGCATGGATGGCGGCGGCTTCGCGCGGCGCGGCGGCGTCCGGCCCCTTGAGGGTGATATGGGCGGCGCGGTTGGCGCGGTCGAAGCTGATCCGGATATGGGGATAGTTCACCCCGGCCTCGGTGATGGTCCGGGCCGGATGGGTCAGGATCACCCCGGTGGCGGCGAGGGGGCGGTCGGAGGTGGCGGCCATGGTCTCGGCCCGCTGCCTGACCGCGGCCTTGAAGGCGGAGGATGGCACGACCTCGTCCACCAGCCGCCATTCCACGGCGCGCTTGCCCTTCACCCCCTCCTCGATGGAGCAGAAGATGTCGGCCAGATCGCGGCGGACCTTGCGCTTGTCCACCACCCGGGTCAGGCCGCCGGTACCGGGCAGCACCGCCAGCAGCGGCACTTCCGGCAGCGAGACGGCGGTGTTGCCATCATCGACCATCATGATCCAGTCGGTGGCCAGGGCCAGTTCGTAGCCGCCGCCGGCGGCGGTGCCGCTGACCGCGCAGAGATATTTCTGCTGCGAATGGACGGTGGCGTCCTCGATGGAATTGCGGGTCTCGTTGGTGAATTTGCAGAAGTTGACCTTGTGACAGTGGGTGGAGACCCCCAGCATCTTGATATTGGCGCCGGCACAGAAAATCTTGGGATTGGCCGAGGCCATCACCACGGCGCGCACCTCGGGATGCTCGAAGCGCAGACGCTGGATGGCGTCGTACAGCTCGATATCCACCCCGAGGTCATAGGAGTTCATCTTCAACTCATAGCCGGGGGCCAGGGTGCTGGCGGGGTCCACATCCATGGTCAGGGTGGCGACGGCACCGTCGAAAGCCAGCTTCCAGTGCCTGTAGCGGTCCGGTGATGTCTGAAAGTCGATCATGCTTCTGCCATTCGGTTAGGGGTGACTATCTGCACTATAATGCAGACTCGCGGCTTTGACCAGTTCTAATTTGCGTAATCCGGTGCCGAATTGCGCAAATTCATGCACTAAAGTGCATTGATGCGGATCATGCCGTGTCTCGAAGAGCGCTGCTCATCGAGACACGGTCGGGCGCGACTGCGACCGCGCCGCTCGTGCGGCGAAAACCGTGCAGCCCTGACAAGGGCAAACGACGCCCGGAGGGCGGCCCCGAGCAATTGCGAGGGGTGGGCGAAGCCCACAGTGAGGGCCCGTTGATCGGTTTGCTTCGCTGCCGCCAAAGGCGGTCCGATCAACGGAAACAGGTATTGCCGCCCCTTTTTCCTCGATGGGGCTACAGCGCCACCACCGCCGAGCGCCCGGCCAGGGCCTCCAGGGTCGCGGCGTTGCCCTGGATGGCGGTCCGCTGCATGTAGAAACGCAGGCCCCGCAGGCCGCCCAGTTCCTCGCCGCCGCCCGCCCGCCCGGGGCCGCCGTGGATGCATTGGGGCATCACCACGCCATGGCCGGTATGGCTGGCGGCCACGGCGGCATCCACCACCAGCACCCGGCCATGGACGGTGGCGATGGCGGGGACGAAGGCGGCGGTGAAATCGGCATCGCCGGAAAACACCGAAGCGGCCAGCGAGCCGCCGCCGCGCCGGGCCAGGGCGATGGCCGCCTCGGTGGAATCGTAGGGCATCAGGGTGGCGACCGGGCCGAACACCTCGACCGCGTGGATCTGGGTGGCGGCCACGGGATCGTCGCACAGCAGCACGGTGGCCGGCAGGACGCAGCCGGTGGGATCGCCGCCGCCCACCACCACCCGGGCTTCGGTCTTGAGCCGGGCCAGCCCGTCCAGGGCGGCCTGCACCTGCGCCGGACTGACCAGCGGCCCCATGGGAACGGCGCCCAGCGACAGCCGCAACGCCGCCACCACCGCGTCCTGCCGGGCGCGGGGAACCAGGATGCGGCGGATGGCGGTGCATTTCTGCCCGGCCTTGACGGTCAGTTCGCGGGTCACCTCCGTGATGAAGGCGGCGAATTCCGGAGCCTCCGGCCCGGCATCGGGACCGAGGGCGCATAGATTCAAGGAATCGGCCTCCACCGCGAAGCGGATATTGGCGGCCAGCACATTGGGATGGGAGCGCAAGGTCAGCGCGGTGTCGGCCGAACCGGTGAAGGCGACCACGTCGCCCGGCCGCACATGATCCATCAAATCGCGGCCGCCACCGCACAGCAGCGACAGGGCGCCGCCGGGCAACACCCCCCTGGCGATGACGTCCTTGACCATCTCATAGGCCAGCCAGGCGGTGGCGGTCGCCGGCTTGGCGAGACAGGGAACCCCCGCCAGCAGGCTGACCGCCGCCTTTTCCCACAACCCCCAGGACGGGAAGTTGAAGGCGTTGATATGCACCGCCACCCCGTGATTGGTGGTCCACAGATGCATGGAGCGGAAGGCGGCGTCCTTGCCGAGCTGATCGCCGCCGGAATCGGCCAGGGTGTGGACCTCGCCCAGCTTGCGCCCGAGGGAGGCGTAATATTTCAGGGTCCCGATGCCGCCGTCCACGTCGAGCATGGCGTCGCCGGGGCTATTGCCCGAATTGGCGCGGGCAATGTCGTTGTAGCGGTCGCGGTTCTCGCCCAGGATGGCGGCGACCGCGTTGATCAGCCCGGCCCGCTGGGCGAAGCTCAGGGCGCGGAGCGCCGGACCGCCCTTGGCGCGGGCATGCTCCAGCGCCGCCGCCAGATCGAGGCCGTCGCCCGATGCCCGGGCCAGCACCTGGGCGGTGGCCGGATCGCGCAGCGCGGTTCCCTCGCCGGCACCGTCCTGCCAGCGTCCGGCCAAATAGCTTTGAAGTCTGATCATGGGAGGTTTCCTCAGAGTGCGGCAACAAACCGCGTGATGGCGGCCAGGGTGGCGTCGGCCTGATCCTTGTGGGGAGAGTGGCGGCAGTGGTCCAGCAGCACCACCTCCACCGGGCCGCCGCATTTGGCCCGGATGGACTCGTACTGGCGGGAACTGCCGTATTCGTCGTCGCGGCCCTGGATCACCATCACCGGCACCGCGATGCCGGGCAGGTACTCTTCCAGGTTCCAGCGCATGAAATCGGGATCGAGCCAGGCATCGTTCCAGCCCCGGAAGGCGCAATCCACATTGTCGTGATGCAGCGGCAGCAGCCGGGCGCGCAGCTCGCCATGGTCATAGGCGATCCTGGCCTGGCGGATGCTGGCGACGCAGATCTCCTCGTTCATGACATGGGGCGCCAAGGCGACCACGCCGCGAATGCCGGGGGCGGGCGTGCCGCCGGCATGGATCAGGCTGATGGAGGCCCCGTCGCTATGGCCGACCAGCACCACCTCGCCCAGCTTCAACTGGTCGAGCAGGCGGGGCAGCACCTCCAGCCCCTCGTCATGCATATAGCGCAGCGGGCGCGGCAGGGCGACCTCCGACGACTTGCCATAGCCCCGCCGGCTATAGACGAAGACGCCGCAGCCGGTGGCCTGGGCGACCCGCTCGGGAAAGCCCTTCCAGATGGCGACGCAGCCCAGCCCCTCGTGGAGGAAGACCAGGGTGGGCCGCCCCGCGGCTTGGGGGTGAAGCCACTTGTATTCCAGCCGTTGATCGCCGAGATCGATCCGGCCATGGGTGTGCTCGCGCCACATGGACGTCCCCCTATTTCGAGCGGGTGAAGTCGATCTGGCCGCCGGGCAGCAGATAGAGCACCAGCGCCGCGCCGCCGGTCACCGTCGGCCGGTGGGCGCTGTCGGGGCCGTAGACCACCCATCCTCTGGGGGCGCCGTCGAATCGGGCGGCGGCGGTGATGGGCATCACCATGTCGATCTCGCCGGCGGGATGGCGGTGATGCGGCCCGGCCACGTCGCTCATCCGGACCACGTCGATGCTGTAACCGGCCAGATCGGGGGTGGCTTCCACCACCCGGCCATAGCGGATGCCGCCATGCTCGCGCTCGCACATCCAGCCTTCGGCGACGCCCTGGTGACAAGCGGCCTCAATGGCGGTGAACACCGGACCCTCGGGGGGGAAGCTGGCCTGAAGCAGATCGCGCAGGCTGGACCCGACGGCATGGCCGGCGATGGTCGAAGTGACCTGGGCCACCAGGGCCTGGAAGGCGGATTTGGACAATGCGGTCGCTCCTGTCGGGTCAATCTTTCAGCACTATAGCACCGGCATCAGCGCCTTAGAAGCATTATAATGCATGTGCCCGATCCTTGCCGCGCAGTTCGCTCCGGGCATGGCGCAGCACCTGGAACGCCCCGCTCAGGGCCAAGGCGGCGACGATCCCGGCCACGGTGAAATCGGGCCAGCCCGAACCGGTGGCGAAGACTCCGCTGGCGGCGGCCAGGACGGCGATGTTGCCGATGGCGTCGTTGCGCGAGCAAATCCAGACCGAGCGCATGGTGCTGTCGCCTTCGCGGAAGGCGTACAGCATGACCGCCACCGCACCATTGGCCATCAGGGCGACAGTCCCGACAACGCCCATCATCTCCGCTTCCGGCACGGTGCCGTTGATCAGATGGAGCATGGTATTGACGCTCACCCACAGGCCGAACGCCCCCATGGTCGCCCCCTTCAGCACCGATGCCCGCGCCCGGTGCCGCAGGCTCATCCCCAGCACGAACAGGCTGACGCCGTAATTGGCGGCATCGCCGAGAAAGTCCAGGGCATCCGCCTGCAACGCCGACGATCGCGCCGCCATGCCCGCGACGGTTTCGACCGCGAACATCCCGGCATTGACGATCAGCGCCACCCACAGCACCCGGCGGAACCGGGAACTTGCCGCCGTCCGGCTTTGGCATCCGTCATGACAACAGCCCATGCCCATCTCGGCCCACCGCCTTCAAACGACGTGATCGGGGGCGAGGCGGCATTGGCCGTCGCCTCGCTCGATCTGGATGGTGGCGTGGTCGATGCCAAAGCGGGCGTGCAGGTCGTCGGACAGCCGGTGCAGGGCATCGTCATTGACCGTTGCATCCGGCCGCACCAGATGGGCGGTGAGCGCCACGCTGGTGGTGCTGAGCGGCCAGATATGGAGATCGTGGACAGCGGTGACCCCCGGCTGGGATGTCAGGAATCCCTCGACCGCGTCGCGGTCGACCTTGGCCGGAACCGCATCCAGGGCCAGATTGAACGAATCCCGCAGCAATCCCCAGGTTCCGATCGCGATCACCACCACGATGGCCAGACTGACCGCCGGGTCGAGCCACAGCCAGCCGGTCCGCCCCATGACGAAGGCGGCGATGACCACGCCCAGGGATACGGCGGCATCGGCGGCCATGTGGAGGAAAGCCCCCTTGATGTTGAGGTCGTCCTTGCTTCCGGCCATGAACATGGCGGCGGTGGCCGCGTTGATGAGGATGCCGGCGGCGGCGACCCACATCACGGTACCTTCCGCCACCGCCTCGGGGGCGCTGAACCGCTGAACGGCTTCCCAGCCGATGGCGCCAACGGCGATCAGCAGCACGACGGCGTTGGTCAGGGAGGCCAGGATCGAACTGCGCCCAAAACCGTAGGTCCATCGCCGGGAAGGCTGTTGCTTGGTGGCCCACAGCGCCGCCCAGGACAGCAGCAATCCAAGCACATCGCTGAGATTGTGCCCGGCATCGGCCAGCAGGGCGACCGAATGGGCCGCCAAGCCGTAAAAGGCCTCGACACCGACAAAGCCGAGGTTCAGCACCACGCCGATGGCAAAGGCACGATCATAGTGGGATGGCCCGTGATGATGACCATGCCCATGGGCATGACCATGGTGGTGATCATGATGGTCGTGGCCGCGGGAAGGCGCGTGGGAGTGTTGGGGGCTCATGGTTGTCCTGGACGGTTTGGCCGGTTGCCGATACCCTGAGCCCTGTAGCGGCTACAGGGTCAAGCGCCATGGTGAAGACCGGCACGGGGATCAGCATCGGGGCGCTCGGCAAGGCGACCGGCGTCAATATCGAGACCATCCGCTATTACGAGCGCATCGGCCTGCTGCCCGAGCCGGATCGGACCGCGGCGGGCTACCGCCAATATGGCGACCCGCATCTGCGGCGGTTGTCCTTCATCCGCAAGGGGCGCGATCTCGGCTTCAGTATCGAGGCGATCCGGGCGTTGTTGCGTCTGGCCGAACATCCCGAGCAGCCGTGCGAGGATGCCGACCGCATGACCGCGGCGCATCTGGCCGAGGTCGAGCGCAAGATCGAGGAATTGGGGCGGTTGCGGGATGCTTTGCGCGAGATGGCGCGCTGTTGCGCCGGCAGCGTCGCCGAATGCCGCATCATCGACGCTCTGGCGTCATGACGCCCTGACATCAGGGTGACCGGGGCGCGAACAGGATGATCGCCGCACCGGTCAGGCAAATTGCCGCGCCGAACCCATCCCATTGGTCGGGGCGATGGTCCTCCACCAGCCACAGCCATGCCAGCGAAGCCAGGATGTAGACCCCACCATAGGCGGCATAGGCGCGGCCGGCGAAGTCGGCCTCGATTCTGGTCAACAACCAGGCGAAGGCGGCAAGGCTGACCATGCCCGGGAGCAGCCAGACCATCGACTTGCCCAGCCGTAGCCACGCCCAGAAGGCGAAGCAGCCTCCGATCTCGGCGAAGGCAGCCAGAACGTAGATGGGAAGGGACAGCATTCAGCGATGCCCATGCCGGTGGTGGGCATCGGGGAAATGGGGGTGCTGGTGGATCATCGGCTCGTGCCGATGAGGATGCACATGTGTCCCCTGCGGCTCGTCTCCGTGATGGTGGTGATGCTCGTCGTGCTCATGGGCATGGTCATGCTCCATGGCAGTGTGCTGGTGATCATGCTCGTGCCGTTCGGTCAGATGCAGCCAGACGCCGACGCCCATCAGCGCCGCCGCCGCAACCAGACGCGGGGTGATGGATTCCCCGAACAGCAGCACCGAGACAGCAGCCCCAACGAACGGTGCCGTGGAGAAGTAGGCTCCGGTCCTCGCGGTTCCCAGCTCCCGCAACCCGACCACGAAGGCGACGAGGCTGATGCCATAGCCGAGAAAGCCGATGGCCCCCGCAGTGGCGACGGCCGCAAGCGGTGGGATCCGCACCCCCATGGCAACCGCCAACACCACATTGGTCACGCCCGCGCCCAATCCCTTGATGGCGGCGATCCGGACCGGATCGGACAGCGACACCTTGCGGGTCAGGTTGTTGTCGATGGCCCAGCACAGGCAGGCGGCCAGAACGGCCAAGGACGGCCATGACGGTTCGACCGGGCCGGTCGGCCAGGACAGCACCGCCGCTCCCGCCACGATGGCGAGCATGCCGAACACGATGCGGCGGCCGGCGTTTTCCTTGAAGACCACCCAGGCCAGAACGGCGGTGAGCACCCCTTCGGCATTCAGCAGCAGCGACGACGTGGCGGCAGAGGTGCCCGACAATCCGTACATCAGCAGCACCGGACCGGCGACGCCGCCCGAGAGAATGGCCCCGACCAGCCACGGCCACTCCCCCGGGCCAAGGCGGGACCGTTCCCCCTTGGTCACCAGGCTGAGAGCGGTCAGGCCGATCCCCGACCCCAGATAGAGGAGGCCCGCCAGCAGCCACGGATCGATACCGCCGAGCAGCAGCTTGGCGAACGGGGTGCTGCCACCGAACAGGGTGGCGGCGGCCAAGGCGGCAAGGATGCCTTTGTTCATCTCACACCCGCAGGAGGCGGCAGAACTGGAACTTCTGAACCTTGCCGCCAGGGGTAAGATGATCTTCCGTCAGGGTCTCTGCCAAGCGGAAATCCGGGGCAAACGCGGCGGCCAAGGCGGCGGCGTCATAGCGGCGGATGGGCAAGCCGCTGCATCGCTCGGGACCATCGGCGGCGAAGGTGCCGATGATCGCCTGGCCGCCCTCGCGGACAGCCGCGGACATGGTTGCGGCATAGGTTTCCCGATCGCTTGCCTCCGTCAGAAAGTGGAACACGGCCCGGTCGTGCCAGATGTCGAAGGGGGAGGCGGGTGCCCACTTGGTCACGTCCGCCACCACCCATTCCACCATCCCGGCCCGGCCGCCAAGGCGGGCTTGCGCCTTTCTCAGGGCAGCCTCGGCAATATCGAGCACGGTGAGGCTCTGATAGCCGATTGCCAGAAGGCGATCGACGAGGCGCGACGCGCCGCCCCCCACATCGACAAGCCGCGCTGTCCGGTCGATCCCGGTCCGCCGGATGAGGTCGAGCGAGGATGCCGGATTTTCCTGAAACCAACTGACCTCGGCCTCATCCTTGCTGGTGTAGACGCCCTGCCAATGAGACTCTCTATCCATGGGATACGCCATCTCGGCTCCTTGTTCTCAAGCGGTGCCGCACCCGCTCCACCGCGCCGGCCATGATCGCCTCGTACAGGTCGGCTACAGCCCGAGATGGGGCGAGCACAGCCGCGACAACTCCTCCAGGCTTTGCTCGACG
>Ga0316222_1001877_pt1 | contig 23873 bp, 22 predicted proteins | sample TBH18011metaG_FD_206008 | JGI IMG/M metagenome (GOLD analysis project Ga0316222, IMG submission 206008) | Freshwater microbial communities from Trout Bog Lake, Wisconsin, USA - TBH18011 | ecosystem: Environmental > Aquatic > Freshwater > Lake > Hypolimnion/Profundal zone | place: USA: Wisconsin... | reverse complement strand
CGATTCGTAGGGCGGAAAAGCGCAGCGTCATCCGCCATTGCCCGGCTTGCGGCCCAGATGGCGGATGACGGATGACGGATGACGGATGACGCCTTCACCTTTTCCGCCCTACGATTCCAGCAAAAACGCCGCCACCGCCGCGCCATACGCCTCTGGCTGCTCCACGTTGGAGATGTGTGCTGCGTCCAGATAAGTGGTGGTGGAGCCCTTCATAGCGGCGTGGATGAATTCGCCCGCTTCCGGTGTGGTGGCCGGATCTTTGCTGCCGATGATGATCATCACCGGAGCATCGACGCTGCTGATGCTTGCGCGCTGATCCATCTCGCGGATCGCCTCACAACTGCCGATATACCCCTCCAGCGGCACGCGACGGATCATCGCGCGCATGCGGTCGATGGTTTGCGGCGCGCGCGCGTGAAAGGCGGCGGGGAACCAGCGGGTGACGGTTGGCTCGACTGTCACTTCCATCCCGCCACTGCGCGCCAGGGCGATTCGTCCATCCCACAATTCGCGCGGCCCCATATAGGCCGAGGTGTTGGACAGCACGGTTCGGTTCAGCCGGTTGCGGGCATGGGTGAGCAGCCACATGCCGACCATGCCGCCCATCGACAGCCCGCAAAAATGCGCGCGTTCAATGCCGAGATGGTCGAGCACCGCCACCGCGTCGCCGCCGAGTTGATCCATCGTGTAAGGCGCTGGGCTGACCACACTCTGGCCGTGCCCACGCGCGTCATAGCGGACCACGCGGAAATGTTGCGACCACAACGGCATCTGATCGTCCCACATCGACAGATCGGATGAGAGCGAGTTCGACAGCAGCAACACCTCGGCATCTTCAGGGCCGTCGATTCGGATGTTGATCTTGGCGATAGACATGTCCACCGTTCCCATTGTTTCTATTGTTATCTTTGCGTGCAGAACACACGTTGTCAGCTCCGTAACAGCCTGCCAAGCTCTCATCTCTGACCAAACAGCAGGACGATGACGTGACGTCTTCCATCATCTTCGAAAATGCCCGCGTGCTCGATGGACGTAGCGAGAGCGGTGAGCATGATATGTTTGTCCGCGTTGAAGGCGGACGGGTGAAGGAAGTGAGTGCGCATCGCATCACCTCCAGCTCGGCACGGAAAATCGATCTGAAGGGGCGCACTTTGATGCCCGGTCTGGTCGATTGCCATGTGCATGTGGTCGCAGCCCTCGCCCATTTGGGACAGAATGCGATGCTCCCCGATGCGCTGGTGGCGTTGCATGCCGCGCGGATTATGAAGGGCATGCTCAATCGCGGCTTCACCACGGTGCGCGATCTCGGCGGTGCCACGCATGCACTCGTTGAGGCGCAGGAGAGCGGGCTGATCAATGGGCCGCGTCTGGTGATCTGCGGCAAGGCGCTGTCACAAACCGGCGGGCATACTGATTTCCGCGGCCGTTACGACAATCGCGACACCGATTACCAAACTCGCCGCCTCGGTGCGTTGGGCCGGGTGGTCGATGGCGTCGATGCGTGCCGGGCGGCGGCGCGTGATGAGATTCGCCAGGGTGCCACTTATGTGAAGATCATGGCCAATGGCGGCGTGGCCTCGCCCACTGACCCGATTGCCTTCCTCGGATTCTCCTCCGACGAAATCCGCGCCATCGTGGAGGAGGCGCATAACGCGCAAACCTATGTGGCAGCCCATCTCTATACCGATGAAGCGATTGCGCGGGCGGTGAATTGCGGCGTGCGCTCGGTGGAGCATGCCAATCTGATCGAGCCTGCCACCGCCGCCTTGGTGCGTGAGAAAGGGGCGATCTGCTGCCCGACGCTCGTCACCTACGAGGCGCTGAAGGAAGAGGGCGCGTCGCTGGGCATGTTGCCGGTGTCGATTTCCAAGATCGATGATGTGCGCCTGCGCGGCCTCGCCTCGCTGGAAATTATGCACAATGCTGGGGCCACGATGGCGTTCGGCACCGATCTGCTGGCGGAAATGCATCGCCACCAATCGGAAGAATTCGTCATCCGTGGCCGCGTGCTGCCCGCCATTGAGGTGATCCGCTCCACCACGGTGCATGCCGCCAAGCTGCTGCGGATGGAGGGGCAGATTGGCATTGTTGCCGAGAATGCGTTCGCTGATCTGATCGTCGTTGATGGCGATCCGTTGGCTGATATGTCGCTGCTCACCGGTCAGGGCCGCCATTTGCAGGCGATCATGCTCAACGGTGAATTCCACAAGAACGAACTACAATCCTAAGCCCTGTCACTCTCGTGAGGAGTTCCAGCATGACGACCACCTCCCGCCGCCAGCTTCTTCAGGGGGCCGCCGCCGGCACCGCCCTGTTGTCGATGCCGTCACTGACATTCGCGCAATCGGCGGGCGTCTTCCGCATCGGCGCGCTCAACCCGATCACCGGATCGGGCAGCACGTTCGGCACCGGCATGCTGAAAGCCATTCAGGCGGCCGCCGATGTGGTCAATGCCGCCGGTGGCGCTGGTGGCGTGAAGTTTGAAGTGGTCTCCGAAGACACGCAGACCAGCCCGCCGGCCGGCGTGTTGGCCGCGAAAAAATTGCTGGAAGTCAACAAGGTGCAGGCCGTCCTCGGCACGTGGTCGTCGGGTGTGTCACTCGCCGTGGTGCCGCTGACGAATGATGCAAACGTGCTGCTGATGAACACCTCCGGTGCGCCCGCTTTGTCGGTGCCGCCTGCCAATGCCAAGGGGCTGAGCTTCCGCTTCCAGGCGACGAATGATCGCTTTGGCCGTGCCTTTGCTGAGGTCTGCGTCAAGGAAGGCTTCAAGCGCCCGGCGACGATGGCGTTCAACAACGCCTCGGGCATCGGCAATGCCGATGGCTTCAAGAAGGCATGGGAAGGCAAAGGCAACAAAGTGGTCGCGGGTGTGGTCTATGAGCCAAACCAGACCAGCTATCGCTCCGAATTGCAGAAAATCCTCGACGCCAATCCAGACGTGATCGTGACGGGTTCGTATCTGCAGGACACCACCATTCTGATGCGCGAATGGTATCAGAGCGGCATTCCGGTGAAGTGGATCCTGCCGGGGTGGGCGGGCAGCCCGGATCTGGTCAAGGCGGTGGGTGCCCCGGTGGTCGAGGGCGTGATCTCGGTTGATTCGGTGTCCAATGTCGGTGCTGAATCCTACAAGCTCTATGACGCCGCCTATCAGAAGGCGATGGGCAAGCCGGGCAGCAGCAACGTCTATGCGGCGATGACCTGGGATATGGTGATCACGCTGGCGCTGGCCATTGAAGCGGCGGGCAAGACGGATACGGATTCGATCAAGTCGCATATCCGCACCGTGGCAAACCCGCCGGGTGATGACGTGTTCAGCTACGCGGCAGGCAAGGCCGCGCTGAAGGCGGGCAAAAAGATCAATTATCAGGGCGCATCGTCGGTGCTCGATTTCGACGAATATGGCGACGTGACGCCAGATTTCGGCGTGTCGTTCATCGAGGGTGGCGCGATCAATCAGAAATATGTGGTGAAAATCTGATGCTGGTTGCGGCGGGGCGATGATCAACTTCCCGCAACTCATCGCAAACGGATTGGTGCAAGGGCTGTTCATCGCGATGGCAGCCCTTGCCATCACCCTGGCCTTCTCCATCGCCCGCTTCCCCAACGCCGCCACTGGCGATGTGATGACAGCCGGTGCCTATACCGGGCTTGCCACGCAATCCGCGACGGGCTCGCTGATTCTGGCGGGGATTGTGGCGATCCTCACCGGGGCGGTGATTTCACTGGCGGCAGATCGGTTGGTGTTTCGAAAGCTGGCCGGGCGCGCGGTGGTGGCCTCGCTGGTCGCCTCGATTGGCGTGGCGTTTGTCATCCGCGCGGTGCTGGGGGTGACATTCGGGCTGTCGCAACTGGTCTATGACATCCCGCTCACCCGCGCGAAACTCTATTGGGGCGTGCGGTTGACCCCGCTTGATCTGCAAGTGGCGGGAGCCGTCGCACTCGCCTTGGCGCTGGTGTTCGGCATTCTGCATCTCACCCCGATTGGCCGCCAAATGCGCGCGGTGGCCGATGACCGCGACCTCGCCCGCGTCTCCGGTGTCAAGCCGGAGCGGGTGATGGTGGCGTTGTGGCTCATTTCGGGCGGGGTGGCCGGGCTTGCCGGGATGATGCTGGGCATCAAGACGGTGGTGGAGCCGGAGCTTGGTTGGTCGATGCTGCTGCCTGCATTCACGGCGGCCATCCTCGGCGGCATCGGCTCACCGGGTGGTGCGGTGGCGGCGGGGTTGTTGCTCGGCGTGGTGCAGGAAATTTCCACGCCATTCGTTGGCTTCAATTACAAGCTGGTGATCGCCTTCGCCGCCCTGCTGGGTGTGCTGCTATGGCGTCCGTCCGGGTTGTTCGGCAAGCGTGAGGGGGTGCGGTGAGATGAGCGCCTATCTCGTTGCCATCACGATTCTGACGCTGATTTATGTGCTGCTCGCCTTGGGGCTGACGCTGCAATTCGGCCTGACCGGGCTGATCAATTTCGGCCATGTCGGCTTCTTCGCCATCGGGGCTTACACCAGCGCGTTGCTCACCTTGAACGGCTGGCCGGTGGCGGTCGGCATTCTGGCGGCAGCGATGGCGGCGATGCTGCCCGCTTTGCCGATTGGCTATATCTCACTGCGATTGCGCGACGATTATTTCGCCATTGTCACCCTGGCGTTCTCCGAAGTGGTGCGCATTGTGGTCACGAACGCGCGGGATTGGACGGCGGGCACGCAAGGCTTGCCCGGCATTGCGCGCCTGTATGCCTCACTGAGCGGTGCGGCCAGCGAATGGGCGGTGTTGGGCACGATTTTGGCCGTCACGTTGCTCGCGGTGTGGATGATCACCCGCATCGCGCGCTCGCCGTTTGGGCGACTGATCCAGGCCATTCGCGACAATGAGGTGGCGGTGAAGGCGTTGGGAAAAGATCCAGCGTGGTTCAAGATTCAGGTGCTGGCGGTGGGTGCCGCGCTCGCCGGGATCGCGGGGGCATTTTATGCGCATTACATCACCTATATCGTGCCCGATCAGTTCGTGCCGCTGGTGACGTTCTATGCCTGGATGGCGATCACGTTGGGCGGGGCGTCACGGATTTCGGGGGCTGTGGTGGGCAGTGCGATCCTGATGGTGCTGCTGGAAGGCTCGCGCTTTTTGCATGATTTCCTGCCGATGATTTCTGATTCCGCGATGGCCTCGGTGCGCATCGGCGTGGTGGGGCTGTTGCTGATTGTGTGCATCATCTGGCGTCCGCAAGGCCTGATGGGTGAGCGGGGCGAGCGATGAGCCTGGAAATCCTCAACATCACCAAAAATTTCGGTGGCATGCGGGTGCTCGACGACGTGTCGCTCTCGGTGCCGACCGGCAGCCTGTTTGGGCTGATCGGGCCGAATGGGGCGGGCAAATCCACGTTGTTCGCGGCGATTTCGGGTTTTCAGAAGCAGGAGACTGGCGAAGTCCGGCTGGATGGCAAGCGCATCGACGCCCTTTCTCCGCAAGCCCGCGCCCGTGCCGGATTGGTGCGCACGTTCCAGGTGCCGCGCGAATTCGGCCATTTGACGGTGCGCGAGAACCTCTGCGCCGCTGCGCCGAACCAGACCGGCGAAAGCCTGCTCGGCCTGTTCTTCCGCCCGGCCCGTGTGGCGCGGGAGGAGGCGGAGATTGCAGCCGAGGCGGCAGAGATCATGCAGCGCCTGCGTCTGACCCAAGTGGCGGATCAGCCCGCGCGGCTGCTGTCGGGCGGGCAGAAGAAGCTGCTGGAACTCGGGCGCGCGCTGATGCTGGAGCCGCGCTTCATTCTGCTCGACGAGCCGTTCGCGGGCGTCAATCCGGTGCTGATCGAGGAGATTGCCGACCGCATCCGCGACCTCAACGCCACCGGGATCGGATTTCTGATCATCGAACACGATCTGGAGGCGCTCACCCGCCTGACGCCGTATCTGGCGGTGCTCGACCGTGGCCGCATCATCGCCGAGGGCGCACCCGATGCCGTGCTCGCCGATGCGCAAGTGCGCGAAGCCTATCTGGGGGGCACAGTATGAGCCTGCTGGAGATTGCCGATCTGCGCGGCGGTTATAATGAGGTCGATATCCTCAACGGCATTTCGCTCGCCCTCGAAGCGGGCGAGATCGTCACCGTGGCGGGAACGAATGGGGCGGGGAAATCAACGCTCGCCAAGGCGATTGTCGGGCTGTTGCCGGTGGTGCGCGGGGCGTTGCGTTTCGAGGGGCAGAGCATTCTCGACCTGCCGCCGGAGCTGCGGATGGCGCGCGGCATTGGCTATGTGCCGCAAGTGGCCAATGTGTTTCCCTCGCTGAGCATTCTGGAAAATCTCCAGGTGGTCAGCGGTGTGGCGAATCAAAAGGCGCGGATTGCCGAATTGCTCGATGCCTTCCCTGCCCTCGCCCAGCGTCGTCGCGCACGGGCGGGCAGTTTGTCGGGCGGCGAGCGGCAGCAATTGGCGTTTGCCCGCGCGCTGATGGCCTCGCCGCGACTGATGGTGCTCGATGAGCCGACCGCCGCCCTATCGCCGAAAATGGTCGCCGACGCCTTCGAGCGCATCCGTGCCCTGCCCCGGTTTGGCGTGTCGGTGCTGGTGGTGGAGCAGCGGGCGCGACAGAGTTTGGCGGTGTCGGATCGCGGCTATATTCTGGATGGCGGCAAGGTGGCGATGAGCGGCACGGCCAGCGCCCTGTTAAGCGATGACCGCGCCGCGTCGCTGTATCTCGGACGACACGCTGGCGCATAGGTCGGTTCGTTGACGTCATATCGTCATCATTGCGAGCGGAGCGAAGCAACCCAGGGATCGCTTGGCGGCCCTCCTGGGTTGCTTCGCTCCGCTCGCAATGACGGTTAAATCCCTCTGCCCTCCTCAGCCGCCAGAAGTTTGACGAGATCCGCCGCGTTGGTCAGGCTCTCGGCATTCATCACCGCCTGCACAATCCGCTCCACATGCGCCGCATCGAACCGCTTGCCCGCGAGTTTGCGGAATTTGGCAATCACGTCCTCAGCAGTGGCGAAGGAGTGCTCACTGCCACGCGGCGCTTCGACGGTCTCTTCCATCACCGCGCCGTCCGTCAGCGTCAGTTGCACGCGCACCATGTGGCGATACGCCTTGCCGCGTGCGGTGATGGCGGGGTCTTCGGCCACGCTGACTTTGCGCGAGACGCGGATGCGCTCGGCATCGGTGACTTTCTCTTCGGTGAATTGCTCCACGAACACATCGCCATCAAGCAGCAGCGTCGCCACGCAATAGGGCAGATTGAGCTGGGCTGAGGTCAGACCCTGCGGCTCATAGCGCCAACCGACGTGATCCATCGTCACTTGCGAGCCATGCACCACAATGCCCGCCACCTCGGCCTCGGTGAATGGGCGACGGGCCTGCATGCGGCGCAGCGCGTCGAGCGTGGTGCGGTTGGAGCCGACGCAGGAATAGAATTTCAGCGCAATCCGCAGCGTCTCCCACTGCGTACCAAGCCCGGCGGTGAGTTCGTCGCGGTTGAAGCGGTCGGTGGAGCGGGAGAAAGTGGTGCAGAAGCCGCCATATTCATTCTCGAACACATCGACGATGCCAGTGAAGCCCCGGGCGGCGAGCAGCGCGCCATAGAGCCCGCTTTGCGATGAACGCCCGGCATGCATGCGCTTGACCATCGCACCGAACTGCGCCGCCATCAGCCCCGCCGATTGCGTGCCGGCGATGCCGAGTGCATGCACGGTCTGCTCCGGCGACAGGCGCAATGCCCGCGCCGCCCCGGAGGCCGCCGAGAACACGCCCACGGTGGCCCCGGAATGCCAGCCTTGGCCGATATGCTCCTGCCCCATGCACATCCCCACGCGCGGGCCGATTTCGTAGCCAGCGACAGCGGCGGTGAGGAAGTCGCGCCCAGACATCCCCGGTCGCATCTCCACCACCGCGAGCAGCGCCGGAAGTGTAACCGCCCCCACATGCAGCACGCCCACGCGATGCACGTCATCCAGTTCGAAGCCCTGCACCTGCGTGCCGTTGACCAGCACCGCATGCGGGGCGGACAGCCTACGGTCAGTGCCCCAGACGGTGCAGGCGGTGGAGCTGTCGGTTTCGGCCAAAGTGTCGAGCAGAATGCGGCTCCATGGCAGATCCTGGGCGTAGAGCGCGCAGCCGAGGCTGTCGAGAATGAGCAGCTTGATCCGCGCAATCACCTGCGCCGGAATGTCGTCATAGTCCAACTCAGAGACGAAATCGGCGATGCCGCGCGTGTAGGTGTTGGCAGAGACATGGGCGCTCATCTGAGTATCCGTATTGTGCAACGTTGCGTTGTCGTTGAAATTGCCGGGCGCGAGATCGCCGGAGGGAAGGAACATCACCGGCCCGCTTGCCGTTATGGGATGAATGACGCACGAGCGGTTGCCAAACAAGCCAAGATGGATCATCGGGGCTGGTCCGCAGGCGCAGGGCTGGGAATAAGGCAAAAGCCCGTGTCAGCGAACACGTTTGGATCTAAACTCGGCGCCCAACGACATAAACCTAGTCACTGAGGACGGTATCGTGGACCAAAAATGGCTGTTCGCTGCGAGCAAGCACCCCAACCCAACGCCTGCCGCCGACATTGCGGCGGTGATTGAGAGCCCAGGGTTTGGTTCTATTTTCTCGGACCACATGATCACCGTTCAATGGACCGAAGCCCAAGGCTGGCACGACGCGAAGCTGGAAGACCGCAAGCCGTTCCAGATCGATCCAGCCGCCGCCGTGCTGCATTATGCGCAGGAAATCTTCGAGGGTCTGAAAGCCTATAAGCTCGCCGACGGCACGGTGGCGCTGTTCCGCCCGGAACAGAATGCCCGCCGCTTCATCAAATCCGCCGAGCGTCTGGCGATGGCGCCGGTGCCGGAGAGCCTGTTCCTGCAAGCGGTGGAGACCCTGGTGCGCTCCGAGAAGGCATGGATTCCGGGCGGCGAAGGCAGCTTGTATATCCGTCCGTTCCAGTTCGCCTCCGAGACTTTCCTCGGCGTACGCCCGTCGCATAAATACACGTTCTGCGTCATCGCCTCGCCGGTTGGCCCGTATTTCAAGGGCGGCCAGAAGGCGATCACCGTGTGGTCCACCGACACCTATACCCGCGCCTCTGCCGGTGGCACCGGGTCGGCCAAATGCGGCGGCAACTACGCCAACTCGCTGCTCGCCCAAGCCGAGGCGAGCCAGAATGGCTGCGATCAGGTGGTCTTCCTTGATGCGGCTGAGCATCGTTGGATCGAAGAATTGGGCGGCATGAACATCTTCTTCGTGCTGGATGACGGTTCGCTGATCACACCGCCTTTGGCCGGCACGATCCTGCCCGGCATCACGCGGTCCTCGGTGATCGATCTGGTGCGCGAAGAAGGCGGCAAGGTGGATGAGCGCCCGTATAGCTTCGCTGAATGGCAGGCGGATTCGAAATCTGGCCGCGTGAAGGAAGCCTTTGCCTGTGGCACGGCGGCGGTGATCTCGGCCATCGGCAAGGTGCGCTATCCGGGTGGCGAATTCGTCATCGGCGACGGCGATTCCGGCACCGTGACCAAGCGTATCCACACCCTGCTGACCGGCATTCAGCGCGGCAAGATCTCCGACACCCATGGTTGGGTGCATCGCGTGGCCTAAGCATCGACTGAATATTTCTGTGTGTGAAACAGGGCCGCGATCAGCATTGCGGCCCTTTTCTTATTCGGTGCGCTTGCCACCTGTCTGCCGACTGCGCTGAATGGCCGCCTTCCAGGCGTCGCTTGATTTCATCAATCGCGCATCGAACACGGCGAGCAAGGCGTCCGGCTGACCGTCGCGCAGCAGCGCAAGGATGTGGCGGTTTTCCACCAGCGAATCCTCAATGCGGTGCCGCATCACGTTGAAGACCGAGGTTGAGGAATATTGCCAACCCAGGTCCCACAAATGCTGAATGTGCTCACGCATGAAATTGTTCGGGCATTTGGCGTAGATGGCGGTGGCGAATTCGCGGTTGCGGATGGCGAACACCACCGGATCATCCACCGCGATTTCCATGCGCTTCAACGCTGCCTCCGCCGCATCAAGTGATTGCGGCGTGTGGTGCGGTGCTGATTCGAGGGCTGCCCAATATTCAAGATGCATGCGCACCTCGGTGATTTCCAGCGCCCGCTCGAACGACAGCGCCGCCACCTGCGCGCCGCGATGCAGATGCATGACCACAAGGCCGTCTTTTTCCAACAGCCGCAGCGCCTCACGCACCGGCATCTCGCTCAACTTCAAACTCGCCGCGATGCGCGACATGCGCAGCCAATCACCCGGCAGATAGACACCATCAAGGATTTGGCTGCGCAGAATGGTGTAGGCGTGATTGGTCTTGGAGAAACGATCGAGCGGCTCGGCTGAGGCAGATTTCGGCTTGCCCATCACCTCACTCATCCGCGTTCCGCGTCCCTTGCCGGTGGCAGCGCGGGGGCGGGGCGTCGGGCGCCCGGATGCCTGCTGATCGATCTTGCCTGCCACTGCCTTCGCCTTTGTCTTCGCCACGCCGTGATCATTTCCACCGGCGCATGTTCCGCCACCGACTGGGTGTTACGGCGTCTGCTCGCGTGAATCAAATAGCACCGAAATGCTGGTTGACCGTCGTCGATTTTCGACATCATATCAGATTTGAGCAGCATTGCGATGGGGGTCGCGCGGGTTTGGTGCGGGGATTTCTGCGGCAAGACTGCGCGAAAATGGGGAAAATGAACCGATGAGCAGGCCTTGGGATGGCATCATTTCCGAAGAAGAACAGCGTGCGTATAACGCCTCTGGCTTCGGACGCAGCACCGGGATCGGCAAACGCCCTGCTTTGCTGATCATCGACGTGCAATACCGCACCGTCGGCACACGTCGGATGCCGTTCTGGGAAGCGATTACCGAATTTCCCACCTCCTGCGGTGAGGTTGGTTGGGATGCGGTGGAGAATATCCAGAAGCTGTTGCAACTGTTCCGCGCCCGTGGTTGGCCGGTGCTGTATCCGCATGTCTCGCCGAAGCAGACCTTCGATGCGGGGCGTCTGTCGGACAAGGTGCCGGCGATTATGAATGTGGCCAGCAAAGGCTACGAATTCGTCGCCGAAGTCGCCCCTGAACCGAACGACATTCTGCTGCCGAAGAAGCACCCTTCGGCGTTCTTCGGCACACCGCTGACCAGCTACCTGATCAATGCCGGTGTCGATACGCTGGTTGTCACTGGCTGCACCACTTCGGGCTGCGTGCGCGGCAGCGTGGTGGATGGATTTGCATATAATTTCCGCGTTCTGGTGCCTCAGGACGCGGTGTACGACCGCAGCCACACCTCTCACGCGGTCAATCTGTTCGACATGGCGTCCAAATATGCGGATGTGATGCCGACCAGCGATGCCGTTGCCAAACTCGAAGCGCTCACCTGAAGCACGTCTAGGAAAGGGTTGATCATGGACGCCACGAACATCTCGCTGCGCCGCCGGAGCCTGCTCGCTGGAGCCGGTGCCGTGGGCATCGCCGCCTTGGCACCGTCTGCCGCCAGGGCCCAAGCCGCCACCCCACTGCGTTTCGGCCTCGCCATGCCACTGACCGGCAGCCAGGCCACGTATGGCCAGGATCAGGTCAAAGCCGCACAATGGGCGGTGGATGAAATCAACAAGGCCGGTGGCATCAATGGCAAGCCGTTGGCAGCCATCGTGCTCGACACCCAGGCCGATGCGCAGACCGGCATTCAGGCCGCCACCCGCCTCGCCTCGGTGGAAAAAGTGCCAGCCTTCGTCACCGCATGGTCGGACGTGGTGAAGGCCGTGGCACCGATTGCCAATGATTCCAAGGTGGTTGAACTCTCAGTCGGCGCCAACTCTGCCGAGATCGCGAAGCTGGGCGATTACGTCTACACCACCTTCCCGCTGGCAGATGTCGATATCACGGCCGTTGCCCGCTATGCCGCAACCACGTTGCAGAAGAAGCGCGCGGCGGTGCTCTACATCAACAACGAGACCGGCACGGTGGCAGCGGAGATTTACCGCAACGTGTTCACCAAGTCGGGCGGCACGGTTGTCGCGCACGAATCCTATGACCCCAAGGCCACCGACTGGACCGGCACGCTGCTGAAAGTGCGCATCGCCCAGCCGGACATCATCCACATCCAGGGCTTGGTTGCCGACACCCCGCAGGTGATCGCACAATTGCGGCAATTGGGGATGACACAGCCAGTGTCGTCGTATTCGGCCGCCTATAATCCGAAGCTGATCCAGCAACTGGGGGCTGCCGCCAACGGCGTCATCGCCACCTCGCTCGCCCCCGGTGTGAACAACAGCCCGGCGGTGGCGGCGTATGTTGAGCGCTGGAAGAAGGAAGTTGGCCGCGAGCCGAACGGTCTGCCTTACACCCAATATCTGTATGATGCGCCTTATCTGGTGGCGGCGGTGTTCAAGTCGCTCGACGACAAGAAGATCGCCATCACTGGTGAGAGTTTCCGCAAGGAAATGCTGGCGATCAAAACCTTCGATCTGCCGCTGACCGGCAAACTGACCTTCGCCGACGATCACACCGTCAGCAAGCCGGTCTATCTGATGGAAGTGCGCAACGGTGCTTGGGTGCAGGCGGCGGTCGTCGGCTGATCCGATTTCTGCTTCCCGCATTATGACCTTGCGAACGGATTTTTGATGTTTTCGCTTCCAATCCTGGCGCAAATCCTGTGGACGTCGCTTGCGACGTCCACATGTTTCGTCCTCTTCGCCCTGGCGTTTGCCTTGGTGTTGAAGGTCAATCGGATCTTCAACTTCGCCCAGGCGGCGATGATGACGGTGGGGTTTTATGCCGCCTACACCGTCGTCGGTCTTGCGGATGGGCCGGGATGGCTCGGCTTTCTGGCAGCACTGCTGGGCTCGGTGGGTGTGGCGGTGCTGCTGGAAATCTTCGGCTTTCGCCCGCTGCGCAAGCGGCGGGCCTCGTCGATGTTCGTGTTTATCTTCGCCCTCGTGATCTCCGAATTGATCTCCTACGTGATCATGCTGGTCTATGGCACGTGGCCTGCGACGATCTTTCCCTCGCTGTTCTGGCCGGTGACGTTGGTGGGGCCGGTGGCGGTGAGTCAGTGGGATGTGCCGGCTGTGGTCTCCACCATTGCCGCCATCGCCGCTCTGTTTGCCTTTCTGCAGTTCTCGCGCGCCGGTCAGTTCATGACGGCGGTGGCGGATAACCCGGATTTGGCCGAGTTTTATGGCATCACCAAAGACCGCATTTATCTGATTACCATGATCGTGGCGGGGCTGCTGACCGGCTTGGCGATGTTCCTGTATGGCAGTCGCGCCCAGGTGCAGCCGATGAGCTCCATCGATCTGTTGCTGTTCGCCATTGCGGCGACAATCATCGGCGGCATTGGAAATCTCGGCGGCACCGCGATCACCGCTGTGGTGCTCGGCATCGTGCAGAATACCAGCGTGTTGTTCATCCCCTCTGAATGGCAGGGCTTTCTGCTCTACGTGTTTCTGTTCACCGCCATCGTGTTCTTCCCCAAGGGCATCCGCCTGCCGGAACGCCGATTGGCCCGCAGCACGCCCACACCGACAATCAACGCCGACGATTCCGGGGAGGCATAGAGAGATGGAGTATTTTTACACCATCGTGATCCTGATGGCGCTCTATGTGATCCTGGCGGCGAGCTTCAATTTCGTCATCGGCTATGGCGGCCTCGTCTCCATCGCGCATCCGGTGTTCTACGCCATCGGTGCCTATGCCTCGGCCTTGTTGGCGCGCGATGTGGGGGTGCCGGTCATTCTGGCCATTGTGGCGGGCGGGCTGATTGCGTTGCTCGCCTCGGTGGCGTTGGCGCTGTCGTCGCTACGGGTGTCGGGTGACTATCTGCTGATCGGCTCCATCGGCTTTCAGCTTGGCACGCTGGAGGTGATCAAGAATCTGCATTGGACGGGCGGTGCCGGTGGGCTTTCCAATATTCCCTCCTTCCTGACCCAGACGCTCGGGCCGCAAGCCTATGTCGCCTTTGCGGTGGCAGTGGCGGTGTGCACCGTGCTGTTGCTGCGCTGGATTGCACATGGCCCCTATGGGCGGGCGATGTCTGCGATGCGCGACGATGAACTCGCCTTCGCCGCCCTAGGCCGCAACGCGATGGTGATGAAGATCACCATCTTCGCGCTCGGCTCTGGCCTTGCCGGTCTGGCGGGGGGAATTTACGCGCATTATTTCCGCTTCATCGCGCCGGGTCAGTTCGACCTGCTGCAATCCTCGGCCTTGCTGACGATGGTGGTGGTGGGCGGATTGCGCAGCACTTGGGGGCCGATTGTCGGCGCGATTGCGCTGGAGGCACTGCCGCAGGCGATCACCTTCATCAATCTGCCGCCCAGCGTGTTGGGGCCGTTGCAGGGGATTTTGTTCACCAGTCTGGTGCTGATTTTCATGTTCGTCCGCCCGCAAGGGCTGATTGCCGCCAGTGCGCGCTGGCGCGGTCGGCAGGAGGAGGTGCGTGATGCAAACCGGGCTTAAAGTTACCAATCTCTGCAAGCGTTTCGGCGGCATCGTCGTCGCCGATGCGATTGATCTGGACGTGCCAGCCGGGCGCATCGTGGGCCTGATCGGGCCGAATGGCGCGGGCAAGACGTCGTTTTTCAATCTGGTCTCAGGAGTGGTCGCCCCCGATGCCGGGCGGGTGATGCTCGACGGCGAGGACGTGACCGGACTGAAGATGGCCGAACGTGCCCGTCGTGGTTTGGCGCGGACCTGGCAAAATCTTCGGCTGTTTCCGTCGCTGTCGGTGCTCGACAATCTGCTGATCGGCACGCGGGATTATCCGGGTGAGCGTCTGAGTCGTCTGGTGCTGCAATCGGGTCGCATTGCGCGCGATGAGACGCAGGATCGGCTGAAGGCGCTGGATGTGCTGGAGCGCATCGGGCTGGCCGGAATTGCCCATACCGACATCGTCAACGTGCCTTACGGTCAGCAGAAGCTGATCGGTGTGGCGCGGGCGCTGATGAATAATCCGCGCTGCCTGTTGCTCGATGAGCCGATGGCAGGGGTCGAGGGGCAAGCCTATCGCACGCTGCAATCGGTGGTGCGCGGGCTGGCGGCGAGCGGCGTTGCCATCTGCGTGGTCGAGCACAACGTCGCCTTCATCCGCGATTTGTGTGACGAGGGCGTGTTCATGTTCGCGGGCAAGGTGTTGGCGCGCGGCGATGTGGAAAGTTTGGTGGCTGATCCCAGACTGACCGAACTCTATTTCGGGACATAAAACGATGCTCGAAATTGAACACATCACCGCCAAGCACGGCACATTGACCGCACTGAACGATATTTCCTTCACCCTCGAACCCGGCCAGCGCCTGGGCGTGTTCGGCCATAATGGCGCGGGCAAGACCACGCTGCTGCGCTGTATCGTGGGCGCCCATGTGCCGGCCTCCGGTGAGGTGCGGTTCCGCAATCGGCCGGTGGCGGCCGGGCATGTGGCAGAGAATGTGCGCGAGGGCATCGCCTTCGTCGGCCAAGGACATAACGTGTTCCCGACGCTGACGGTGGCGCAAAACCTGCGCATCGCCGGGCTGCTGTTCGACCCGACCTTCGCCAAGGAGGTGTTGCGGATCTTCCCAGTGCTGGAAGAACGCCGCCACCAGCGCGCTGGCTTGATGTCGGGCGGGGAGCAGCAAATGCTCGCCCTTGGGATGGCGTTGATGACTCAGCCGAAATGGCTGCTGCTCGATGAACCGTCCACCGGCCTCGCCCCGGTGATCGTGCGCAACGTGATGCGGCAGTTGCGTGAGATCAATCAGACGATGGGCACCGGGCTGATCATCGTGGAGCAGAACGTGCCGGCGACGCTGAAAATCGTTGAACGCGCGGTGATCTTGAAATCCGCCGGTCTGGTGTTTGACGGCTCAGCCGAGACGCTGGCGAACAAGCCCGATCTTTGGGAGTGGTTTTGATGGCAGATTCCGATCTGCGCGCCCTGACCGGGGACGGCATGCGTGCCTTGGCGGCATGGGCCACCTCGCCTGCCGCACGGCAATTGCCGGATGATATTCGCCGTCGCGCCGCCCTGATCCTGGCGGATGATCTCGGCGCGATGGTCGCCGGTGCGGTGGAGCCGCAAGTGGCGGCCACACTTGCGGGGTTCGCCCGGTCGTCGGGACGCCCGGAGGCGACGGTGTTCGCACCAGGTGCGCCGAGGCTGGATCGCTACAACGCGGCTGGTGCCAATGGCATGGCGGCGGCGTGGTGTGAATTGGATGAAGGCTATCGTGCCGTGCCCTGCCATGCCGGGGCTTATCTGCTCTCGGCATTGCTCGCGGAAGCCGAAGCTGTGGAAGCGACGACGCAGGAGGTGTTGGCGGCGATTGCGATTGCCTATGACATCACCATCCGCATCGCCCACGCCTTCCCGTTCCAGCCGATGAACGTGCACCCACACGCCGCCTTTGCCACCATTGGCGCGGCGGCGGGGGCGGCCGTGGCGCGGCGGTTGGACTCGGAACAGTTGCTGGCAGCCGTCACGGGTGCGGCCAGCATGGCGTTTGCCGGGCCATTCAACCACGCGCCCAAAGGGGCTTTGGTGCGCAATGCCTGGACCTCTGCCGGCGCCTGGATCGGCCTACGCTCGGCGGATTGGGCCGAAAGCGGCATTGGTGGGCTGGCGGAGACGCCGTTTGATGTGTTTGCCGTCTGCCTCGGCACCCAGGCGCATCCGCAGGCATTGGCCGAGGGTTTGGGCGAGAGTTGGGGCGTCGCACGCGGCTATCACAAGATTTTCGCCTGCTGCCAATATGCGCACTCGACCGTGGAGGCGAGCCTGAAGCTCTATGCGCGGCTGCACCAGCAAGACGGGGCCACGCCACCCAGCGAGATCGTGGTCGAGACGCATCCGCTCGGCTTGGGATTGGTGGCAGTGGAGCCGGAGACCGTGCTGGCCGCCAAATTCTCCATGCCGCACGCCGCCGCTGCGGTGGCGCTGCTTGGCACTGGCGGACAGAGTGCGTTTTCCAGCACAGCGCTGCATGATCCCGAGATCGCCGCCTTGCGACGCCACGTTGAGTTGCGCGCCCTCACCCCGATCGGTGCCCCGCCGAATGACCGCCCGGCGCGGGTGACGTGGAAATTTGCCGATGGCAGCGAATGGTCTGAGAGCTGCCACAGCGCGCGGGGCGGCACGGATCAGCCGTTCGGTGATGCGATTTTGCTGACAAAACTTGCAGAAAACACCGCCGCCATCTTCCCGGCCATGCGTGCCGAATTGGAAGCAATCCTGGCCGCCGCCCCCGACGCGCTCGCGCGCAATTGGGGTGAGAGCGTGCGCCGGATGACCGATCAGGAGAAACTGTGATGCAGACCGATGTCGATGTTCTGGTGATCGGTGCCGGCGCTTGCGGATTGGCGGCAGCGATTGCCGCCCATGATGCGGGTGCCTCGGTGGCCATTGTCGAGAAGCGCGACCGGCCGGGCGGCAATTCGTCGCTCTCCACCGGCTCGGTGCCTGCGGCGGGGAGCCGGTTTCAGCGTGAGGCCGGGATTGTCGACAGCCCGGACACGCTGGTGCGCGATCTGATGGCGATTGCGGGTGAGACCGACGATGCCAATCTGGTGCGCCGGATGGCCGATGTGTCGGCAGAGACGGTGGAATGGCTGGTCGATACCGTGGGCGCACGACTGAAGCTGGTGACGGCATACAAACATATCGGCCACTCCGTCCCGCGCCTGCACGCGCCAGTGTCGCGGCGGGGGCAGGATTTGGTGGATGATCTGCTGGCGGCGGTGGCCAAGCGGGAAATCCCGCTTGCGGTTGGCAATGCGGTGCAGGATCTGATCGTGGAAGACGGCGCTGTGATGGGTGCGGTGATCGACACCGGGCAGGATCATTCGCAGATCCGGGCGCACAAAGTCATTCTCTCCGTCAACGGCTTTGCCGGAAACCCCGATCTGGTGAAACGCTTCTGCCCAGAGATCGCAGGCGCGCAATATTTCGGTGCCCTCGGCTCGACTGGGGAGGCGGTGATTTGGGGCGAGAAATTGGGCGCTGATCTGGCCAATATGGCGGCCTATCAGGGTTATGCGGCGGTGGCTTATCCGCAGGGCAGTCTGTTGTCTTGGACGACGATTGAGAAAGGCGGCCTGCTGGTCGGCCCGGATGGGCGGCGGTTTGGCAATGAGAGCCTGGGCTATTCCGGCTATGCGCGCATCGTGCTCGGCCAGGGCCAGGAGGCGTTTGCGCTGTTCGATCAACGGATTTTCGACATTGCCGCACAGGAAGAGGAGTTCGTTGAACTCTGGAAATATGGCGGGGTGAAGAAGGCCGATACACCGCAACAAGCCGCCGCCCTGCTCGGCATCGATCCGCAGGCCTTGGCCGAAGAAGTCGCCGCTTATAACGCTGCCGCCGCCGGATCGGGCGAGGACCGCTTCGGTCGCCGCGATTTCGGCCACGCGCCGTTGCAGGCACCGTTCTACATTGGCCGGGTGGTGCCGGGGCTGTTTCACACCCAAGGCGGTTTGCGGGTGGATGGCGATGGGCGGGTGTTGCGGCCGGATGGCAAGCCGGTTGCGAATTTATTCGCAGGCGGCGGGGCGGCAGCGGGCATCAGCGGACGCGCGGGCGCACTCGGCTATGCCTCCGGCAACGGCTTGCTGACCGCCATCGCCCTGGGCCGTCTCGCGGCCTTGGCGGCGGCGCGGGAGATTGCGGGCGCGGCGGCATGACACTCTCACGGCAGATTGCACAGCGTTGGCGGGCCTTGCGCGGTCAGGCGCTGCCTGCGGCGGTGATGAAGACAGCCCGGCAGCATCTGCTCGATGCCATCGGCGTGGGACTCGCAGCATCCGGCTCGGAGGTGGGCGCTGCCTATCGCGATCTCGGCGCACAGCTTGCCAAAGGAGGACCGGCGAGCGTGTTCGGCTGCGCGCAAGGGGCGGCGGCGTGGGATGCGGCGCTGGTCAATGGCGGGCTGATCCACAGCCTGGAATATGACGACACCCATACCGGCTCCATCGTGCATGGCGGTGCCGTGATGGCGGCAGCAGCGCTTGCTGCCGGTGAGGCGGCCGGGGCGAATGGTGCCGACATTCTGGGAGCCTATGCGCGCGGGTGGGAGGTTTTGGTACGCTTCGGCTTGGCCGCACCGGGCGGATTTCAGTCGCGCGGATTTCAAATCACCTCAGTGGGCGGCACGCTGGCGGCTGCGCTGATTGGGGCGGATCTGGGCGGGTTGGATGAGAGTCAGACCGTGGCGGCCATCGGGATTGCCCTGAGCCAATCCTCCGGCGTGTTTGAATTTCTCAGCAACGGCTCCTCGGTGAAATCGATACATCCGGGCTGGGCGGCGCATAGCGGATTGCTGGCCGCACAATTCGCCCGCGCGGGCATGACCGGGCCGGAGACGGCCATTGAAGGTAAATTCGGCCTGTTCGCCACCTTCGCCGGTGATGCGACGGCGGCCGAGCGTCTGGGCGGGTTGCTCGGCGATTTCGGCACACGCTGGCATCTGCTAGATGCTGCTTTCAAATTCCATCCCTGCTGCCACTACATCCACCCCTTCATCGAGGCCGCCGGTCTGCTGGCCGATCAGGGTGTGACGGCGGGCAATCTCACCCGCCTGATCTGCCGCGTGCCGCAAGGGGCAGCGGTTATCATCTGTGAGCCGTGGGCGGCCAAGCAGAGCCCCGCCAGCCCACACGCCGCCCGCTGGAGCCTGCCAATGGCCGTCGCCGCCCGCCTTGCCGAAGGGCGGGTGACGCTGGCCACGTTCGAGACGCCTTTCCCGGAGCAAACGCGCAATCTTGCCACCCGCATCGAGTGGGAGCCGTTGCAGAATGCCCATTTCCCCAGCCGGTTCGAAGCGGAATTGACCGCCGAATTGGACGATGGCCGCGTGCTGACCGTGCGGGTGGATGACGTCTACGGCAACGCCTCCCGCCCGGCTTCTGAGGCGGATATTCGGCAGAAATTCCGCGCCAATGCCGCCCTGGCGTTGGACGACGCGGCGATTGCCAGCTTGGAGCAATCCGTCGCCGATCTCGACACCGCCGCCTCGCTTGCGGCGATCAGTGCCGCCTTGCGGGTACGCCGCCCCCTGCTTCACGCCGAACGATAAGGACAGCACGATGCCCTATGATCTCGTCATTCGTGGCGCAGAGGCGATACTGCCGGAAATCGGTCAGGTGGCCTGTGACATCGCCGTCGCCCACGGCAAAATCGCCGCCATCCTCGCCCCCGGTGCGGACTGCGCCGCTGAGGAGATTTTCGATGCGCGTGGGTTGGTTATCCTCCCCGGCGCCATCGACGTGCATCTGCATCTCGGCCACGGCAAAGACATCGCCCGCCCGCGCGTGCCCGAAGATGCCGACCGCGAAACCGCAGCTGCTGCGATGGGCGGCATTACCTGTTTCGTGCCCTATCTGCTGGCCACCGAGCGGTTCGAGGATATTTTCGACGACGTGTGCCAAGTCACCGCAGCCGGGTCGCGGATCGATTTCGGCTATCACTTCATCATCTCCACCGAGGAGCAGCTCGCCGGTGTGCCGGGCTATGCCAGCGCATATGGCGTGCCGAGCTTCAAGATTTTCATGAATAATCGCGGCGGCGAGGGCGCGCGCCTCGGCCTGCCCGACATTGATGACGGCTTTCTGCTGCGGCTGTGCGAAGCGGCGGCGGCCAATGGCGGAATGGTCTGTCCGCATCCTGAGACCATCGAACTCGCCTGGGTCACGCGCAAACGTGCCCAAGCGGCAGACCCGAACGGCACTGGCGGTCTCGCCACCTGGAACGCCTCGCGCCCACCTTTCGTTGAAGCCGATGCGGTGCAGCGGGCGGCCTATATCGGGCAGGTGACGGGTGCGCCGATCTATATCGTGCACACCTCCTCCGCCGAGGCACTGGACGCCGCCTTGCGCCATCGTCGGGCCGGGGCGCAGATCGTGGTGGAAACCTGCCCACATTACCTGACGCATGACATTCTCACGCCGGGTGACGTTGCCAAAATCAACCCGCCTTTGCGTGCGCCTTCCGACCGTGAGGCGCTGTGGCAGGGATTGCTATCGGGTGAGATCGACACCGTGGGCACCGACCATGTGCATCGCGACATCGGCTCGAAAGTCGGCGGCATCTGGGCGGCCTCGCCCGGATGTCCGGGGTTGGAGACGCTGCTGCCGGTGCTGCTGAGTGAGGGCCATCACAAGCGCGGCCTGAGCCTGGCCCGTGTGGCCGCCGTCAGCGCCACCAACCCGGCGCGCGCAATGGGGCTGGGCCATGTCAAAGGCGCGATTGTGCCGGGGTTGGATGCGGATCTGACGCTCGTTGATCTGAAGGCCGAATGGGTGATGAACCGCGCGGATGTGGTCTCCAGCGCCGGGTATTCGATCTATGAGGGCTGGAAATTCCACGGCCGCGTGGAGCACAGCTTCGTGCGCGGTCGCGCGGTGCTGCGCGATCGCACGTTGCAGGATGCCGCTGTCGGCACTGGGCGCTATGTGCGGCGGAGCTTGCTGGGGAAATAGTCGGGCGGATGATTTTGAGATCACTCCGCTCTAACCGCCCTTCGCATCCACGATATCCATCAGCGCGGGCACGCCGATGGCGCAGGCGTGCACGCCCAGATGGGCGCTCATCTGCAAGACCTGCAACACCGCCTGCCATGCCACCCCAAGCCCCAATGCCCGCCGTATCCCCTCTCGCAGGGCGACGGCGTTGAGGCCGGTGAAGCAGGCATCCAGCGCCAAGCGGATCAACGCGCGGTCGGACTCGTCCAAACGCTCGGCCTTATTGGCAAAGCCCGATAATTCCAGCACGAGCGCGAAATAGCCGGGATCGAGGCGCAGCAGAACGTCACAATGCGCGGGCCAATCGCCGAATTTGGCTTCCCAGGCGGTGCGCAGCGCCTGTTGTTCCGTCGAAACTGCGGATGCCAATTCCGGCACATTCTGCCCAGACGCCGCCAATTCCTCTGCCAGAATCTCCACACCGACGCGGGTGCCGCCAAGCCCCTGTTCGGTGGCCATTGCCAGCACCTCCATCACCTGCGCCGGAGACGCCCCCCGTTGCACGGCCATCGCCATGTGCAGACGCAGGCCGGATTCAAACAGATGCGTGCTGGAAGCATCGAGGGCGACATAGATCAGTTCGCACATTCTGGGCGAGAGCGGACCGTGCGCTGCCGCGTAGCCGCCATAGCGGGCGTAGAGATCGAGAAAGTCGGGGCTGAAGCGCAGCATGCCCTCGGTCCAATTCGTCCAATAGCCGCGCGCACGGATATATTCCGCCTTCATGCGCTGTTGTTCGGCGGAGAGCGTCATGCGGGTTCCTCCATGTCTGGCCCGGCATAGTGAGCAGCACCGCCATCCATCGCGATGATGCTGCCGGTGATGTATCCCGCTGCGGGCGACAGCAGGAAAGCCACGGCTCCGGCCACCGCATCGGGCGAAATCTCCTGCCCGCCGGGCATCCGACGCCACAGCCTGTCACCCGCCAAGGGACCGATGCAGAGCGCATTCGCCCGCACGCCGCTGCCGCCCCATTCACAAGCCATCGACCGGGTGAGCATGCCAATCGCCGCTGAGGCCACCGCACCGCCATGCGGGCCAAGACCGGCGGCGAGGCCGCTGGATGCGGTGAGATTCACCACCGCGCCAAACCCTTGCACCAACATCCGCCGCCCGGCCACCTGCCCGGCCCGCATCTGCGCTTCCAGATGACGTTCGAGCTGCGTGGCACTGTCGGCCTGCGGGTCAAGCAATCCGTCCGTGCCCGTCGCGTTGACCAAACCATCCAAGCGGCCCAAGCGTTCGGCGGCGGCGATGTCCACAACCGTGAACCCACGCGCCCGCAAACCACGCGCACAGGCGTCACCCAACGGCGTCTCGATCCCGGCCACCGCATAAACCGGCGTGCCATCCGGAGGGGCGACGGGTGGTGCGCCGCGTTGGATATGCGCGTCGTCGCTGCCGCCGAAGGACGAGCCGCCGCCATCGGCGATCAGCACACCGCCCACCATGCCCTCGGCGGAGGAGCTGGCCAGGAAGGCGGCGCAGTCGGCCATCTCCTCCGGCGTGCCCATGCGGCCCAGCGGAATGCGGCGCACGGCCAAGCTGGGATCAACGCGGCCACGCTGGATGAGATCGGCCACCAAATCGGTGAGGATATAGCCGGGGGCAAGTGCGTTGACGCGCACGCCCTCCCGCGCCCAGGTGCCGCCAAATGAGCGCGTCATCGCCACCACGCCCGCTTTGGACGCGCTGTAGCCATTGCGCAGCGGAATCGCCCGGAATGCCGCACCGGAGGCGAGATTGACGATCACGCCACGCGGCCCACCTTCGGCCAGCGGCGATTGCGTGCGCATCACGGCATGGGCCGCCCGCGACATCCGCTCCATGCCGAGCAGATTGATCGACAACAGACGCTGCAACGCTTCTATCGGCTGATCGACAATCTGCGTGCCGCCACTGTCGATCACACCCGCATTGTTGATCAGCACATCGAGCCGCCCGAACCGGGCGATCACGGCCGCGACCAATGCCGACGCCGTCTCTTCCGCGCCGATATCGGCGTGCATTGCGGCGTGGCCTTCGCCCAGAGTGTCCGCCCGCGCCTGGGCGGCGGCGAGGTCGATATCGGCGATCACCACGCGCTCGCCCATTGTGGCAAAGCGGCGTGCGGTGGCCCAGCCGATGCCCGCCGCCCCGCCGGTGACGAGGACAATGCGGCTCATAGGAAGCTCGTGCTGATGCCGCCATCGACCGACAGAACCTGCCCGGTGATGAAGGCGCTGTCATCGGAGAGCAGGAAGGCGATGCTGCGCGCCATGTCATCCACCCGACCGAGGCGGCCAAGCGGCGTTTGCGCGATGCGGCGGGCGTCGCGTTCGGCGTCGCGGTTGCGCATGGTGCCTTCGGTGGGAACGGCGGAAGGGGCAATCGCATTCACCCGAATGCCGCGCCCGCCCAGATCGACC
>Ga0316222_1001871_pt1 | contig 23918 bp, 19 predicted proteins | sample TBH18011metaG_FD_206008 | JGI IMG/M metagenome (GOLD analysis project Ga0316222, IMG submission 206008) | Freshwater microbial communities from Trout Bog Lake, Wisconsin, USA - TBH18011 | ecosystem: Environmental > Aquatic > Freshwater > Lake > Hypolimnion/Profundal zone | place: USA: Wisconsin... | reverse complement strand
ACTGCTGGGTTTGCTCTCGCTGCCAGCAACTCCTGCCAGGACCGATGATCGGGCGCCGCCAAAGTCGGCAGCTATCACCGCCATCCCGGTCCGTGCGGTGGCCACTCCTCTGGCGGCCACGCCTCTGGTCCACAATGCTTCCCCCGTGGCTAATCCCACCGCCAGCGCCTCCCTCCTCACGAACGCAGGGCCGACCGTGTCCATGGAAATGCTGGATGATAAATATCGCCTGGCGATTGGCGACCGCCTAAGTTTTCGCATTCAGGAAGACGAAGAGGAGCCTAAGGCTCTGTTGGTGACCGACTCGGGGGACTTGGAGGTCCCCTACCTCGGGCGGTTCCCGGCCGATGGCAAGACCTGTAAGTTGCTGGCTCACGAACTCAAAACCGCTCTCGAAAAGGAATATTACTACCAAGCCACGGTTATCATCGCCGTCAACTCCATGACCAGGAGTCGCGGCAAGGTCTATTTAGTTGGCCCGGTTCGGGCGCCGGGACCGCAGGAAATACCCAGTGATGAGGTCCTCACGCTGAGCAAGGCCATTATGCGGGCGGGCGGCTTCAGCGACTACGCCGATAGGCATAACGTCAAGGTCACGCGCAAAGTCGGCCCGGCCCTTAAGGACAACACGAGGTACGTCATCGATGTCGACCTGATCCTGGAAAAGGGGAAGACCGAGCGCGATCTGCCACTGGAGCCGGGTGACGTCGTCCTCGTCCCTGAAAGGCTGATCCGCTTTTGACGCTCCACCGTTGGGCTTGCCTATGAACCAGGCTCCTAACCCGAAACCGGAACCACCGCCTTACGCCAGCGGCTACTACCCGGTTTATGTTCCGACCGAGGTGGAGAGCGGTTCCGTTTCGCCCGCTCGCCTGAAGCGTTTCTTGAGGTTTCTGCGGCGCCTGTGGTGGTTACCCGTGGCCACCACGGCTGTCACCGTGGGCGCCGCAGTCACGTACGTCCTCGCGTGCCCGCCCACCTATATCTCTCGGGCCCGGATGTGGGAGACCGAACGGTTGCGACTGCCGGAAGGCGCCGCGTTCACGGGTGACACCGCCAATTACTACGGCACTCAAATCGAACTGCTCCGGAGCACCAAAGTGCAGCAACTGACGCTTGCCCGTCTCCAGTCCTCCCACACGAACCTCATCGCGATAGGCGACGATCATCGTCCGCTCCAGGTGAAGGTCAAGGTGGCCCAGGCCCCCAAGAGCAGCGTTTTCGCCATCGAAGCCTCCTGCTCGAATCCCGAATACGCCCGAGCCTACCTTAACGCACTTGCGGTGGAATACGTCGAATACAAGCGGAACATTCGCCGACTCGTCTCCGGCGACACGCTCGCCTCCATTTCCGATCAGGTTTTGCGGATGGAACGGGAACTCAAGACGGATCAGGACGCCCTCACCGCCTTCGAACAAACCAACAACCTCACCATCCTCCAGCAGGAAGGCACCATCGCCGGCGGCTTCCTGGCCAAGCTCAAAACCCAGATTTCGGAGCTTAAGCTGGAACAACAACTGCTCGAAGCTGCCGTCCTCGAACAGGATTGGACCGAACCAGGCAGAACCGCCAGCGGCGGCTTTCTCACTGAGTCCCTCCGTAACGGAACTTCCTCCCCCCCATCTGGGGGTACCGACCGCCTGTCCACCCTCAGAGAAATCGAGCTGCTGAAGGTCCAGCGCGTCCGGCTCAGTCGATACCTCCGCCCAAAACACCCCAGGATCGTCAAGCTCGACGCCGACCTCGAACGCGCGCAAGAGCTTATCGACATCTACCGGAGCCAGACCGCAGAAGCGCTCACCGCAGCGCGCGAAGTGGCCACAATGAAACTCGAGAGCATCCAGTCCGCCATCAAGGAATGGGAAGCCAAGGTGGTCGAAGCCAACACCCGTATTGCCCAGGCAGACCGGTTGCGGCTCAACCTCAACCGGACCCAGGTAATCTATGATCGGCTGGTAGCGCTGCTCCAGAATATCGATATCGGCCGGAACATCGAACAGGAAACTCTTTCCATTCTCGACCCTGCCAGTCGCGCGGTGCGCAGCTACCAAACGGAGACGGTCGTGCTCGGCTTCTCCGTCGTTGCCGGTCTTGCCTTGGCTCTGGTCGTGGTCCTCATCATGGCCTTCCACGACGATCGCCTCACCTCCTTTGCCGAGCTGAGCGAGACGGTCCCCAACGAGGTAATCGGCCAGGTCCCAGAAATGCGCAACCGGCGGCGCGATCGCGAGTTACCCCTGATTGAGCCCCAAGACACGCGACACATTTATGCCGAGTCCTATCGCAACCTCCGTTCCGCCCTCCTCTCCCTCCGAGTGAACGCCCAGCGCCCAAAAGTCCTGCTCCTGACCAGCGCCGTACCCGACGAAGGCACCTCCACCATCACCGCAAACCTCGCACGATCCCTGGCCTTTGGCGGAGCCCGTGTCCTCGTGATCGATGGCGACCTACGGAAAGGCACTCTCGGCAAAATGATGGGGCTCCAGGCCGAACCCGGCCTGGCGGAGGCGCTCACGGACCCTACGTTTCACAACACCATTATCCAGACTAACTCGATTCACAATCTTGGTTTTGTGGCCAGTGGCAAGCTTAAGCGCAACCCCAGTGATGCTTTTCTGACGCCCGGGCTGGATACCCTCATCACCGGGTGGCGCCAGAGTTACGATTTCATCCTTTTTGACAGCAGCCCCATCTTCGCCGCGGACGATACGACCACCCTAGCGCCGATGATGGATGGCACCCTATTTGTCGTGCGCAGCCGATTCTCCCGGGCCCGTAACATGAAGCTCGCTCTCAACTTACTCAACCAGCGCCACGCGAACGTGCTCGGGGTGGTGTTTAATCGCGCCGATACTTCACGAGCATCGGACTACTACTACTACCAGTACGACTCGTACTATTCAGGTTCGAACGGTCCTTAGTCAGAAACAGCAACCAAAACACTGGAAACCAAAAGTCATTAGCCCGTTGTTCGAAGTCGGCCGCCGGTCCTTCGGCATCGGCTGTCAGGCCCGCAAGGTCTGTGGTTCGTCATTTGTGTTTGTCGGTCGAAGGCGTAGAGCGTGAGTCCAGCAGAAAGGGGCTTGCGAATCCATCGGCACAGAGTGTATCCACAACTTTCCGCCCTCCGACTTCTGCTTGGGTCCGCCCGCGGGTTTCCTGCTACGAGTTTCTCGACCAGGCAGAGCGTCAACTGCGCAAGCGGCTGTCGGCCTTGATCCGGATGGGTGAGAGATCCACATGAAACCTCATGTTCTCCAGCGGATCTCAGGCGCCGGGGGAGGCACCCGCGGCTGTCTGGTGGTCGCCGAGGTCGCCCAGGCCCATGAGGGATCACTGGGCATGGCCCACGCCTTCATCGATGCCATTGGCAGTGCGGGTGGTGACGCCGTGAAATTCCAGACTCACATCGCCACCGCCGAGAGCACGCCCAGCGAGCCCTGGCGGGTTAAACTCAGCCAGCAGGACCGATCGCGTTTCGATTACTGGAAACGCATGGAGTTCACCCAACGGCAATGGCAAGCACTCAAGCACCATGCCGGCGAACGCGGGTTGCTCTTCCTCAGTTCGCCGTTTTCGCTGGAAGCAGCGGCGCTCCTCGAACAGGTGGGTGTGGACGCCTGGAAAGTTGCCTCCGGCGAGGTCTCGAACCTGCCGCTTCTTGAGCGCCTGATAGCTGACGGCCGGCCGATAATCCTCTCGACCGGCATGAGTCCTTGGGCCGAGTTGGATGTCGTCGTCAAGAAGATCCAGGCCGCCGACCGTGACCTGACCGTCCTCCAGTGCAGTTCGATCTACCCGACGCCCCCCGAGAAGCTTGGTTTGAACCTGCTCTCTGAGCTGCGGCAACGTTATGGCTGCAAGGTGGGACTCTCCGATCACTCCGGCACCGTGTTCGCCGGCCTGGCGGCCGTGGCCCTGGGCGCCACCATGCTCGAAGTTCACATCACCTTCAGCCGCGAGGCCTTCGGACCGGACGTGCCGGCTTCCTTGACCATCGCGGAGTTGCGCCAACTGGTCGAAGGTGCGCGGTTCATTCGTGCAGCGATCGATCAACCGCTGGACAAGGACCGGATGGCGGCGGAGCTCGCGCCGATGCGCAGTCTCTTCACCAAGAGCATCGTCGCGCTGGCCGACCTGCCATCCGGGGCGGTACTGCGGGAAAACCACCTTGGGCTTCGGAAACCCGGCACCGGCCTTGGCGCTGAGCGCCTGCCAGACCTTTATGGCCGCAAACTCTGCCACTCCCTAGCCGCGGGAACCTTGATTACCGAGGAGGACCTGGAGGCACCGGCGGAAAGCTAAAACCGCAAGCACGGGACCCTGGCCTCTGCTTTCACCCTTCGTCATTCATCCCGGTCTCACCACCTGTGGCTAAACGTAAAATCTGCGTCGTCCTAGTTGACCGCGCGAACTACGGGAGACTCAAGCCCGTGATGACCGCCATCGCCCAGCATCCCGCGTTGCAGCTCCAGGTGTTGGCCGCCGGCACCATGGTGCTCGATCGGTTCGACCAGCCAGCGAACCTGGTGAAAAGGGACGGCTTCCCGGTCGATGGCGCCGTGTACCTCGAGCTGGAAGGTTCCACGCCGGCGACCATGGCCAAATCCGTCGGATTCGGCGTCGTTGAGTTTGCCAGCGAGTTTCAGCGGCTAAAACCTGACCTGGTGTTGTTGATCGGAGACCGGTATGAGGCCCTGGCAGCCGCAATCGCCGCCGCTTACATGAACATCTGCCTCGCGCACATCCAGGGCGGGGAGGTGTCCGGATCGATTGACGAGAGCGCGCGTCACGCGATTACTAAGTTTGCCCATTTTCACTTTCCGAGCACGCGACGCTCGGCGGAGTACCTGGTGCGCATGGGCGAACGGCCCGACTCGATCCTGGGGATCGGCTGCCCGTCCAGCGATATGGCCCGGGAGATGGACCGCGCCCTCACTCCCGAGATCATCAACGGCCGAGGCAGCGGCGCCATTATCGATCTGACTCAGCCATTTCTCCTGGTCGTTTTCCACCCGACCACGACCGAATACGGCGGCGAGCGCAGCCAAATGGAAGCCTTGTTGGGCGCCCTACATGCACTCCGGCAGCAGACCATAATGCTCTGGCCGAATATCGATGCCGGCTCAGCCCAGGTCAGCAAAGCCATCCGCGTTTTCCGCGAGCAAGTCAAGCCGGGCTGGCTACGCACACTCATCAACCTCTCGCCGGAAGACTATCTGCGCGTATTGGCGGGCACCGCCTGCGCGGTGGGAAACTCCAGCAGCTTCGTGCGAGACGCAGGCCATTTTGGGACACCGGTGGTACTGGTCGGCAACCGCCAGGAGGGGCGTGAGACCGATGAACACGTCGTTCATGTGCCGCCCGTGTCTGAAGAGATCCTGGCGGCCATCCGGAGTCAATTCGCGAACGGCCCTTATGCCCCGAGCGAACTTTATGGCGATGGCCACGTCTCACAGCGAATCGCGTCGAAGCTCGCTTCGCTGCGCCCGTATCTCCAAAAACGGCTCCACTTCATCGATGAAGCTGGCGATCCGAGCCGCACGCTGGAGATCGCTGTTGCCGGGGAGTGAGGCAACCTATCATGCGCGTTCTGGGAGTCATCCCGGCTCGCGGCGGCTCCAAGGGGATCCCGCGAAAGAATATCAAACTGCTAGCCGGCAAGCCGCTACTGCAATACACCGCCGAGACCGCCCTGGCGGCCAAGCGCCTGACACGCGTGATCTTGAGCACGGAAGACACAGAAATCGCGGAGGTTGGCCGCCAGTGCGGCCTGGAGGTGCCATTCATGCGCCCGCCGGAACTGGCAGGGGATGATACGCCCAGTCTTGCGGTCCTCGATCATGCCCTGCGGGAGATGGAGCGGCGCGGGGCCTATTTCGACGCCGTATTCACGCTTCAGCCGACCAACCCGTTTCGCCGGACAACGGACATCGACGGTGCTATCGAAATGCTCGAGCGGACTGGGGCCGACTCGGTCATCTCCTTCGTGAAGGTCGGCGAAAGACATCCAGCCCGGATGAAACTCATTGACGCGGAAGGCCGAGTAGCTGACCCGCCTTTTGCAGAGACGATCGAAGGCCAACGGCGTCAGGATCTCCCGAAGCTCTACCTCCGCGAAGGATCAGTCTACGTAACACGCCGGGAAATGTTGCTGAACCAACATTCGATCAAAGGGCGGGACTGCCGCGCTTGGCTGGTTCCGGAGGATCGCGCTTGCAATCTGGATACGCTGTTCGATTGGTTCATCGCTGAGCAAATGTTGCTCTATCATGGACTCGCCTGAACTTTCTATTCTGGTTGCTGAATCGGATCGGTTCTCGCCGCGTGCGGAGGCGATTCTGGGTAATTTGGGAAGGCTCCAGATGTCGGACCTGGACCGAGCCGGGTTGCTCCGTGAAGTAGGGCACGCGCAGGTGCTGTGGGTGAGGCTCCGCAACCGGATCGACGAGGAGTTAATCGCGCTGGCGCCGAAGCTCAAGTTCATCGTCTCAGCCACCACCGGACTGAACCACATTGACCTCGAGCATGCGACCAGGCGTGGCATCCGGGTGCTCTCACTGCGTGGCGAGGTGGATTTCCTGCGGCAGGTTCGAGCCACGGCTGAGCATACCCTGGCCCTCACCCTCGCTCTGCTCCGCAACATTCCACAGGCATCTGAGCACGTGCGAGCCGGTGGCTGGAACCGAGACCTGTTCTGGGGTCACGAATTGCAGGGCAAAACCGTGGGCATTGTCGGCTACGGACGGCTTGGCCGGATGGTGGGTGATTACCTGTCCACTTTGGGGGCCCGTCTCCTGGCGGCCGACCCGGCGGTCGGATCGGAACAGACCGCGCCAGGGGTAGACCTGATGCCCCTTGAGAAGTTGCTGCCAGAGGCGGACGTCGTAACCCTCCACGTCAATCTCCACCAGGCGACGACAGGTTTCTTCGGTCATCGTCAGTTTGCCGGCATGAAGACCGGCGCTTGGTTCGTGAATACCGCTCGGGGTGAACTGGTCGATGAGCAGGCTTTACTCGACGCAATCGACAATCGTCATCTGGCAGGCGCGGCCGTTGACGTGCTGGACCACGAGTCCTCCGAGGGCATGGAATCGAACCCCCTGGTGCGCTACGCCCGGAGTCATAGCAATCTGCTGATCACTCCGCATATCGGAGGCTGCACTTTCGAATCGGCAGACAAGACTGAAGTGTTCCTCGCCGAAAAGTTGTGCGAACAACTCCGCACCGACCGCCGAACCGCTCCTCCTAGCCCCCCCCAGGAACTTCCCATAAAGGTCACACCCTCCCGCCAATGGTGGTGAGAATCTGTCGGGTTACCGCCTGCAATATCCATGGGCCTTTCACCTGCAACAACCCTTTCGTCTGCCAGGGTGACGAGCCCGCACGCGCCCCTTCCGGATGTGCCCGAGTTACCCGTCATTCGCATAAGCCCCTCCAAAGGCTGGGTTTCCCTCAAGCTGCGCGAGCTTTGGGAATACCGCGAACTGCTCTACTTTCTGACCTGGCGCGATGTCAAAGTTCGCTATAAGCAGACGGTCCTTGGCGCTGCCTGGGCGGTCCTGCAACCGGTAATGACCATGGTCGTGTTCAGCCTCATTTTCGGAAAGCTGGGCAAGCTGCCTTCGGACCATCTTCCGTACCCCATTTTCACCTTTGCCGCGCTCGTGCCTTGGACCTTTTTCGCTTATGGTCTGTCGCAGGCTTCGAATAGCCTGGTAGGCAACCAAAACCTGATCAAAAAGGTCTATTTCCCGCGCCTGGTCATCCCGATCTCCAGCGTCCTTTCAGGGGTGGTGGACTTCGCGATCGCCTTCGCGATTCTGTTGCTCATGATGCCCGTGTACCACGTTTGGCCGACCCTGAAGGTCCTTTGGCTCGCGCCGTTGATCCTGCTGGCCTTCGTCACTTCATTGGGGGTGGGCCTTTGGCTTTCGGCGCTCAACGTCGAGTACCGCGACATTCGGTATGTGGTTCCGTTTCTGACGCAATTCTGGATGTTTGCCACCCCGATCGCCTATTCGAGCAGCCTGTTGGACCATTACCCGCTTGGAAAAACCCTTTACGCCCTGAACCCTCTCGTTGGCGTCGTGGAAGGCTTCCGTTGGGCACTACTCGACATCCACACCCGTCCCGGACCGATGGTCTTCGTCTCGGCCTTCTCCGCCGTCCTGGTCCTAATCAGCGGTGCCTTCTACTTCCGGCGCCTGGAGAAGAACTTCGCGGATGTCATTTGAACCCAGGGTTTTTAGTGCTCATTTCTCATCCCTCCTCCTGAGATGTCTGACCTCGCCATTCACGTCGAGGGCCTCGGCAAGATCTACCCCCTCGCCAGGCAGCGTGAGCGCTACAAGACCGTCCGTGAAACGGTCGCCGGGCTTTTTCGCCGGAACGGAGCGGCCCGACGTTCAAACCGTGAGCCGTTTTGGGCCTTGAAAGACCTGTCATTCGAGATCCGCCGCGGCGAAGTGGTCGGCGTGATCGGGCGGAACGGAGCCGGGAAGAGCACGCTCCTCAAGTTGCTTTCGCGGATTATCGAACCTACCGAGGGGTGGGCCGAGATTCATGGCCGCGTTGGCTCACTGCTGGAGGTCGGCACCGGCTTTCACCCGGAGTTGACTGGCCGGGAGAACATCCTCCTGAATGGCGCCATTCTCGGGATGCGCCGGGCTGAGGTGCAGGCAAAATTCGACGAAATCGTCGCCTTCGCGGAGGTTGACACGTTCATCGATACGCCGGTCAAGCATTACTCGAGCGGGATGTACCTTCGTCTCGCTTTTGCGGTGGCCGCCCATTTGGAACCGGACATTCTGCTCGTCGATGAGGTCCTGGCAGTAGGTGACGCGGAGTTTCAAAAGAAGTGCCTTGGCAAAATGGGTGAGGTCGCCGAGGCAGGGCGGACGGTGCTCTTCGTGAGCCATAATATGACCGCCGTCCATTCCTTGTGCAGCAGAGCCCTACTACTACAAGGGGGGCGCGCGAGCTTGGAAGGGAGCACCACGGATGTCATCGGAACATATCTTAGCCATGCGCACCGGAACGAGCAGGGCGATTTCGATCTCAGAACTCATGCCGCCCGCGACGATCGGCTAACCCCGGTCATCAGGCGCGTCGCGCTGCTTGATGCTCATGGAAACCCTGGAAGCGTTTTTCCCTGCCGATCTGAGTTTAAAGCCGTAATTTATCTGAAACTTCCGGAGCCATTGCGCGACCCGAGGGTGGCGATCGCTGTCGAGGATCCACTTAACCGTCGCCTTTTCACCGCAGCCTCGTACTTCGAACCCGCCGGGACAGGGGTTCTTGAGGGGGAGGTTAGCGCGGTGTGCTCGATCCACTCGCTTCCGCTGGCGCCGGGTCGTTATCTGCTCAGCCTGAGCATCGGCACCAAAACCGGCGGTCTCATCGATTCCGTGGACGGAGCGGCGTGGTTCGAGGTGGCGGCGGACCGAGTGTACCACACCAGTGAGGCCTACCTTCCGCTCTACGGGCCAATCCTCTTGGACTCGCGTTGGCATTACGTGGAAAGTGCAGAGGCCAGATGACCGGTGTTTTTATTCCCGGAGGCAAGGTGGCTACGTTGCCGTATACCGGTGAACGAATGGTGCCGGAATTGGCCAGCCAGGAAACCGTTTGGGAACACCTTTATCGCTACAAGTTCGCAATGGCCCGGGTCGTGGGCAAAGCCGTCCTGGATATCGCTTGTGGAGAAGGGTATGGCACTAGGGCTCTCGTAGAAGCAGGAGCTGGTTCAGTCGTTGGAGTGGATATCAGCGAGGAAGTCTGTGCACACGCGCGTTTCAAATATGGCCTAGACACTCGCGTGGGCCGCGCCGAAACCATCCCACTGCCGAGCGGTTCGTTGGATGCGGTGGTTTCATTCGAGACCATTGAACATATCGAGCGCCCTGAGAGCTTTCTGAGCGAGGCGGCCCGAGTGCTCCGCCCCAGGGGACTCCTCATTATTTCAACTCCAAACCAAGCGGTTTATGGTTCTGCCTATGCCAACCCCTTTCATTGTTCGGAAATGAACCGGGAGCAGTTTCTGGGGGTTATATCCCGGCGATTCACAACAGCACGACTCTACGGGCAGTGCTCCAGGCATCCACCAACGCTCAGCCCGCGACTATTATCAAGCCTCGGGGCACGGTATGCGGTGGCCAAGCCCCTGTCATGGCTCCGCCGGGCCTTTTCCTTCCCCTACCAATTACGGGCGATTGAAAAGGCCAGAGCCTCGACGCCTGAAGTCATTATCGGACGCGAATCGGCTCTGTCGCGGTTCCTTAACCCCTACGTGGTGCGGCCCGAGATCAGCTCAGAGTACTGCAGTCCAAAATACTACGTTGCGCTGTGCCATAAAGACTGTTAAGGCCGGGTGACGTTAGAATCCAACGTGCAACGTGGCTGGTTCCGAGCCCTTCCTCAAGTAAAGTCTACGCCGAGGCGGGACGCGCCGGCTAAGCCATGCCCACCATCAGCATCATTATCCCAACGTATCGTCACGGCCATTTCGTACTGGCCACCCTGGAGTCGGTCTGGGCCCAGACTTACCGGGATTACGAAGTCATCGTGGTCAACGATGGATCTCCCGACGACACGGCCGCCCGGTTGGCCCCGCTCGCGGAGAGCGGGCGCATCCGGTACGTCGAACAGGCGAACGCGGGACAGGCGGCAGCTCGGAATCTTGGCCTGGAACTCGCGCGGGGGGAATTCGTGGCTTTTCTGGACGATGACGACCTTTGGCCCGCGGACAAACTGGAGTGGCAGGTGGCCGCTCTCCGCTCGGATGCAAGCCTGGGTGTCATCGGAGGTTGCTGTGTGTACTTCACCCTCTCGCCGGCCCCCACCACTGAGGCCACAGGGTGCCTGCGCCAGGTCACGTTGCCGTCTCTCTTTTCCGGGAACCCCTTTACGTCACCTGGCCAAACCCTGATGCGCACAGCGCTGGTGAGGGAGGGCGGCGGCTTCGACACGGCAATCTGGGGAGCTGACGATCTTGATCTTTATATGCGTTTAGTGCAGAAAGCTAGAATCAAACTCACCCCTGACATCGCACTTTTCTATCGACGTCACAACACGAATGCCTCCCGGGATTTGAAGCGCATGCTATTGAACTCCCGCAGGGTCGTCTTCAAGCACCTGCACCAAGTGGCACCGCCTTTGAAGGGGGGCACAAAGCGAACGGCCTACCGTTGGCTTTACAACTACCTGGGCGTACAACTGCTCCAGCGAGCGAAAGCGGACCTTAAGCAAGGAGAGGCTCTAAGCGCCATTGAACACCTGCTCGCATTGGGCTGGATCGGCCCAGGAATGCTGCGGGACCCAGGGCTGGCAGTCCGATTCCTCCGCGATATTACGCCGCTGCGTTTGCGCCGGCGGTAAGGCAAGGAAAATGGATCATGCTCGGGCTGTCGTTCATCATTTGCTGCCATAACAGCGCAAACAGATTGCCTCACACCCTGGACCATCTCGCAAGGCAAGAGGCGCAACACTACCCGTGGGAGGTGATCGTGGTTGACAATGGATCCACTGACAACACCTCCCTGGTTGCAGACCACGCGTGGAAGGCCCATGGCCAGGTCCCCCTTAGGATTCTCACGGAAACCACAGTCGGATTAAGCCGCGCGCGACTAAAAGGAGCTCGAAATGCACGGTATGATCTTATCAGTTTCATTGACGATGATAATTGGGTGGCACCCGATTGGGTGAGTGTGGTATGTAAAACTATGGCGGGTAACCAACTCATAGGCGCTTGCGGCGGCCAATCCGATGCGCAGTGTGACGTTTCCTGGCCCTCCTGGTTCAATTCTTGCCGGACCGCCTATGCCATTGGAGAGCAGGCGAGTGGGGAGTCGGACGTAACCTGGACCAGGGGGTATCTTTGGGGAGCCGGTCTAAGCATTCGAAGTGAGTCCTTGGCTCAACTACTTGATGAGGGGTTCGTATTTCTCTTGAGTGGCAGGAGAGGCCGATCCTTCGCCTCCGGCGAGGATAGTGAATTGTGCATGGCCTTACGGTTGGCGGGCTGGAAACTCTATTACCAGCCGAGGATGCGCCTGAAGCATTTCATCCCGGCAGAGCGCCTCAACTGGACTTACGTCCGTCGTTTACATCGAGGCTTCGGCTGCTCAAATCCTGTGCTGGACCTCTACCGCAAAGCGCACCTTCCACGTCACCCGGGCGCTGAAGCCTCGCCGCACTGGACCCGGAAGGTGGTGCGAATTGTGCACTCCATTCTGCAGGACCATTGGTATGCTCTGGATGCCTGCTACAAACCTCGCGAAGGAGACATCGGAGTGCTAAAGCTCGAAACAAAATTCGGAAAACTCAGTGAAATCTTGCGCCTCCGAGGAAAGCTCGCACGTTTTGATGAACTGCTCTCGCAGGCGAAGTGGAGACACCCGGTACCCAGGATTGTTTAATGAGCAAAATGCGGGGCCAGAGTTACCACGGCCCGGTTCGAAGCCTGCTATAGAGCATTTCCAAACCTGAATTGGTTCGTTTACGCGTTCTCCCGCTTTAATCGATCTCCCTAAGCCACCACCGGACCGGGATGGGTGGCCGTGGACCGAAGGGTCGCCCCCAGTTGCGGATACGATGCCGGAAGGTTCGAGATGGCCGAGGATCAGCATCGTGACTCCCTCCTTCAACCAGTCCCGGTTTCTCGAGGAAACCATTCGTTCTGTGCTGCTTCAGGGTTATCCGGACCTGGAGTACATCATCATCGACGGTGGCAGTACGGACGGCAGCATCGCCCTCATCAAACGGTACGAACCTTGGCTCCGTTACTGGGTTAGCGAACGGGATACCGGGCAGAGTCACGCCATCAATAAGGGTTTTGGAAAGGCCTCCGGGACCATTTACGCCTGGCTGAACAGCGACGATTTTTATATGCGAGGAATACTGCGCGAGGTGGCAACGGAAATTGCGAAGCCCCGCGGCCTGGTAATTGGAGACATCGTTTATGTTGATGAAGGTTCGCGCATGGGACCAACCACGCGGACGAACCTCAACCCAGGAGGCCCCAGGCGCTCGGTGCTCAGGAACTACCCCATTGATAATCTCAAGCATTCCCAAGCAGCGATGTTTTGGACGCGTGCCGTCCATCTCGCGACTCAACCACTCGGGGAACATCTGCATTATGTCATGGATTTTGACTTTTTGTTGCGAGCAGTGGCGGAAGGCACGCAGCCAAGGCTGGTCCATTCGCTCTGGAGTGCGTTTCGCCGCCACCCAGGCTCCAAAGGTTGCTCCCGATCCGCCCGCTGCAACCTCGAAGCGGCGCGCCTATTCTGGCATTTAGCGCAAAAGCAGGAGTTTCGCGCCTGGGGATGCTTGCGCCTGGCTCGGCTGCACCTCGGCTATTATTGGAAAAAGCGCGCGATGTCGTCCGCGGAACGATCCGATTATCTGTGCGCGCTTCTTTGGGTGGCGGGGACGCTTTTTGTTCGTCCCACTTTAGGTTCAATCCGTTCAACGGCCGTAGGTTTCTTGCGGGCCGCGAATGGGATACGCGCCACCGACGATGCGCGATGGCCGGTAAAACGACGACCAAATTAGGGGGCGTGTCAAACCATAGAAAATATCTTATTTCAAGCAAGTCCATTCGCTCCGGTGTCGAGGGAAGCTGGACCCGGATGCTGGAGTATTATTTTTTCACATTTAGCACGCCTCGTCGGCTTGGCTTAATTCACCCCGCGGGAAAGATAGGCAAGGTGGACTGCATTGCCTATTCGAGCTGGAGAGGCAGACTGCCGTATGTGGGAACGTGTTTTCAAATCGCGGACGTCCTCGCACGGGTTCGGGATCTGCTGGCCGAGCACGAGCGTTGCGTCCTCGGGGTTATGGATAATTGCTCACTGCTGCTGGCGCTAGCCCGTTTCGCCCAACAAGCAGGTGGCAGGAACAAGCTGAGGTTGATTCACTTTTTCCATGGGCACTCTTATGGATTCGACCGAGGCAGGGCTGAACAGGTTTATGGCGCGGCTGACTTATGGGTGTACTTGACTGATCGAGGTTACGAGCATGATCTCAACCGTTACCATACCATGCCTTGCCGGGTGCAGGTGCTGGAGAATGGGATCGATAAATCCAGCTTCCATCCGCTGGGCGAGGCTCAGCGAGGGCCCTTGCGTGAGCGTCTCTGGCCCAGGCATTCTCTCAACTTCCTTTGGGTCTCGGCTGACCGCAAGAAAAAGGGCCTGGACGTGCTGCTCGCCGCGTGGCCCCGAATACAACAGGCGTATCCCGAGGCCCATCTCAAAGTCATCGGTGGCTATCGAGAACGCCAGGAAGGCGTCGAGTTTCTGGGTTACCAACCAAATGAACTCCTAAGTCAGTTTTATCAAACCACGGATTTCTACTACTTCACGAGCCTTTGCCAAGAGGGGTTTCCGCTATCGCTCGCCGAGGCCTTGTGCAGCGGGGCCCTGTGCATCTCCAGTACGCTGGGGGGATCGGCACACGTCCTGGCCGATGACGGCGTGACCGTGCCTCGACCGCACATGGTTTCGGCTTGGGTTGAGGCGACTGAGAAGGCTGTGGCGCTTTATAGGGCCAACGGGAACCGGAATCCCTTCGCTGGCAAATCGTCCGTGCGTTTCAAGGATCTGGACACCTGGTGCCACGAGTTGGAAGGGGTGTTTGCAAGCTTCGATCCCCCCATGGGGGCAGAGCTAGCCCCTCCACCGGCTGGCAGTGCCGAACCGGACCGGGCCATCCCGCCAGTGCCTGCCACGAAATAACCCATGCACCCAGTCCTGTTGATCCCTGATGGCGTCGGAGCCCGGAATCTCGTTCTCGGTTCCTTCCTTACGGCGCTGGCACCGCAAGCGGGCGGCTTGATCCTGCATCCGATTCCGGAAGCGCATTTGGCGCAGTACACCACCCCCTGGAACGGGCACTATCACTGGCAAGAGCTCCTGCCCTATCGCGAAACTCCACTCGCGGCCACTTTGCGATACTCCCTGGGCTACGCCCAGATGTTCTGGGCCGACACGCTGAGCATGCGTTACACTCGCGCCGCCGGGTTGAAGGGCGGCCCGAGCCGGCGCCTGATGCTCCGGACAGCGCGGCTCCTTGGCCGTGCCCTCGCTTCGCCCCGCGGCATCCGGTTTCTCGATCGGCGTCATTGCGCCGAGGTCGCACGGGTCAGCGAAGTGAGGGATTACCAGGAGGTTTTTCGCCGCAGCGGCGCGACGGTCCTGTTTTGCTCACACCAGCGGCCTTTGGAGATCCTCCCGGCGGTGGTGGCGGCTCGCCGCCTCGGCATTCCGACTGCCTGCTCCATCTTCAGTTGGGACAACCTGACCAGCAAGGGCCGGATTGCCGCTCCATTTGACCATTTCCTGGTGTGGAGCGACCTCATGCGCCAGGAGTTACTGCGTTTTTACCCGGAGGTAAAGCCAAAGCGCGTGCAGGTCGTCGGCACGCCGCAGTTCGACCCTTACGCGGACGAGCGCCTCCTGTGGCCGCGAGAGGACTTTCTTCGGCGACTTGGCGCCGATCCGCTGCGACCACTAGTCTGCTATTCTGGCGGCGACATTGGAACCTGCCCGGAGGACCCCCTGCATGTGGACATCCTCCTGGACCTCGCCCGGTCAGGCGAGATCCAGGCGCGGCCGCAAGTCCTGGTACGCCCGGCACCGGTGGACGACGGCGCCCGATACCACCGAGTGCGGGCCAAGTACCCGGAATTGATTTTCGCCCAGCCAGCCTGGCTGCATGCTGAGCCGGGTAACTGGGCGACGTGCCTCCCCAAAGCCGAGGACGTGCAATTCCTGGCCAATCTGACTCAGCACGCCGATGTGAACGTGAACCTGGCCTCGACGATGACCCTGGACTTTGCCATTCACGACCGACCCGTGGTGAACGTCGCCTTCGACGTGAGCGATCCGCCCCCCTGTGGAAGGCCGCCTTTGTGGGATTACTACTATCGGTTCGATCACTACCGGCCGGTCGTGGCCTTGGGAGCCGCGCGATTTGCGCGCTCACCACATGAACTGGCCAGGCACGTCAACGCTTACTTGGAGAACCCGGCCCTGGATCGGGGCGCTCGGCGGAAGCTCGTCGCGCTCGAGTTGGGCGTTCCGGTGGGAAGGTCAGCCTCCCGGATCGTCGAAGTCCTGAAAGGCATCAGCGGATGAACCTGCTGCACCTCTGCTTTCTCTGTAACGAATACCCGCCCGGGAAACACGGAGGGATTGGGTCCTTCACCCGAACGCTGGCTCGAGCCCTCGCCTTCCGAGGCCACCGCGTTACCGTGCTCGGTTTCGCGAACGCACCCCACAGTATCATCGAGGACGATGGAGGGGTTCGCGTGCACCGCCTGCCACATACCCGGATAAGAGGCCTGGGCTTCTGGTTCAACGGCGCTCGCCTGAGGCACGCGATCCGCACCCTTCACACAGATACCAACATTAGCCTGCTCGATGGTCCCGAAAATGCCTTCGCTACAATTCCTAAGTCTTATCCTGGCAGGAAGATCATCCGGATGAACGGCGGGCACCACTTTTTTGCTACGACCCTGGGAGATCACCCCCGACCCTGGCGCAGTTGGTTGGAGCGGCGGTCCTTCGCCCACGCGCATCACCTTTGCGCGGTTAGCCGCTTTGTCGCCGGCGAGACCCGTCGCTTGCTCGGGCTTGGCGATTTACCCATCGAGATCCTGCCCAACCCCGTGGACACCAGCCTCTTCCGCCCGCTGCCGGCGGTGCCGACGACTCCGGGCTTGATCCTGTTTGTGGGGACACTTTGTGAAAAAAAGGGTATCCGCCAGTTGATCCAGGCGATGCCAAAGGTCCTGTCCGCCGTCCCCTCCGCCCGGCTGCTTGCCTGTGGCGGGGATTCCCGGATCGCCGCCACCGGACGGTCTTACCGGGACCTCTTGGAAGCCACGATGACGCCAGAGACCCGCACCCGGATCACGTTCGCGGACCATGTGGACAATTCACAGTTACCACGGAAGTTGGCGGCGGCGGCGGTGCTGGTCTATCCCTCGCACATGGAGGCACACCCGATCGCCTGGCTCGAAGGCATGGCCATGGCCAAGCCGATCGTGGCCAGCCGAACCGGCCCCGGACCCGAAGTCATCCAGCACGGCACCAGCGGCCTGCTTTGTGATCCGCATGATCCGAACGCGATTGCCCAATCGGTGATTCGGCTCTTGCGAAATGGCACTTTGGCCGAGCGCCTGGGTGCGGCCGCGCGGCAGCGTGCCGTGGAAGAGTTCTCTCTAGACGGATTAGTCCTCAAAAACGAGGCTTATTACCACGCCTGCCTGGAGCAATCTCGAGTTTCCCGAAACGCCCATCCGGGCTCATCCCCGCCCATAGAAGACCTGAACCCGGCACCCAGCAGGATGAAGGTGCGGGTCCATGAGCGCACATTCGTGGAGCTTGGCAGGTCAACTCCCACGCCGCCATAAGCACGATCTTACATCGACTGCTGGTGGTCTCGCACGTGCCGCACTACGAGTTCGAGGGCCAGATCTTTGCCTATGGACCTTATACGCGGGAGCTTGAGATCTGGGCGGAGTTATTTCCCGAGGTCATGATTACGGCACCGCTCCGGCGGGAAGCCCCGCCCGGAGATGCCATTGCGGTCAGGCATCGCAATATCAGGCTCGATCCACAATGGGAAACCGGCGGTGACCGCCTCCTCTCCAAGGTCATCCAGTTGGCCGCTTTGCCGATCCATGTCTGGAGGCTAAGCTGCGCGATGCGGCAGGCGGATGCCATCCAGGTCCGCTGCCCCGGCAACCTCGGCCTGCTCGGCTGTCTCCTCGCGCCTGGTTTTCGCAAGCCGCGTGTGGCCAAGTACGCCGGACAATGGACGGCTTATGACGGCGAGCCGCGGACGTGGCGCCTGCAAAAGGCAGTCCTGGGTTCGCGCTGGTGGCGAGCCCCGGTGCTGATCTACGGCGAATGGCCGAACCAACCGCGGCACGTCGTCCCGTCGTTCTCGTCAGTGATGGATCGGTCGCAAATGGCCAGGGCCCGCGCGGCGGCACCCCCGGTCTTTGCCAAACGCCCCCTGGAGGCGCTGTTTGTCGGCAGGTTGTCGGCGGCCAAGAATGTCGATTGCCTCCTTCGGGCCCTGGCCCTGCTCAAGGCCGAGGGCCGCTCACTGCGGCTAAGGATCGTGGGTGGCGGGCCGGTGCGCAGTGAATTGGAGGCCCTGGCTACTTCCCTAAAGGTGGCAGACCGGGTGGTGTTCGAAGGCGCGGTAGCCCAGTCCCGGGTCTTTGATTTTTACGAACAAGCGCATGTCCTGGTCCTGGCTTCCCAAACCGAAGGCTGGCCCAAGGCGATCGCTGAAGGGATGGCCTTCGGTTTGGTTTGCATCGGATCGCGGCGAGGACTCGTGCCGCAGATGCTCGGCGCGGGCCATGGGCTGCTGGTCGAACCGGGCGACGTCGGCGAGTTGGCAGAGGCTTTGCGCCAGGTGGACCAGGATCCCGGGGAGGCCTCGCGGATGGCCGCCCGGGCAGCCTCGTGGGCGCGTGAGTTCACCTTGGAGGGCTTCCGGGAGGCCCTTCGGAAAACCCTGGAATCCGCGTGGGGAACGACGTTACGCAGGACCCATCAGCTTCAAGGCACATCTCGCCAAGCGCTGGGGTGAAACGGCTCGGAGCGATCCAGGTCGTTGATTCCTTGCAACTGGGGGGACTGGAATCAGTAGCGGTGAACCTGGCAAACCTGCTCTCGGGCCGCGAGGTCCGTAGTTGTCTCTGCGCTACCCGGATGGGCGGCCCGCTCGAGAGCTGCTTGTCCGATGGCGTTCAGCGGTTGAGCTTGCAACGGAAGGGGCTCATTGACCCCGCCGCCCTGAGAAGGCTGGTTCGCTTTATCCGCGTGAACCAGTTGGCCCTCGTCCACGCTCATGGCACGGCGCTGTTCTTTAGCCGGTTGGCAAAGTTATTCGTTCCCCAGCTCAAAATAATCTGGCACGACCATTTCGGGCGTTACGCGACTGAGGAACGACCCGCCTGGCTCTATCGACTGGCAACGAAGCGGGTCGCAGGGGTAATTGCCGTCAACGAGGTCTTAGCGGACTGGGCGAGGTGGAAATTGCGAATGCCGACCGATCGGGTCTGGTACGTGCCGAACTGCGTCCCTGAGCCGACGGGCGACCAACGCGCGGACCTTCCTGGGGTGGCCGGAAAGCGCATCGTATGCGTCGCCAACCTGCGGCCGGAAAAGGATCATCTCACGCTGGTGGAGGCCATCGCCGAGGTCGTAAAAACCGAGCCGGCGGCCTCGTTCTTGCTGGTCGGGACCGAGTCCAGTCGCGATCACATGGAACGGGTTCGACAACGCATCCAGCAGCGGAACTTGGCGCCACAGATTTTTCTTCTCGGCAGTCGCACGGACGTTGCGTCGATTCTACGGGCCTGCGACGTAGGGGTGCTGTCCTCAGTCTCGGAGGGGATGCCGCTCGCCATCCTGGAGTACGGCATGGCTGGGCTCGCGGTGGTTGCAACCCAGGTCGGGCAGGTCCCCGACATCTTGGACGGAGGCAGCGCCGGCGTGATCATCCCACCGAAGGACCCTCACGCGCTCAGCCGGGCATTGCTCGATTTGTTGCGTTCGGCCCCGAGGCGCGAGACGCTGGGCCGGCGGCTCCAGCAGAGGGTGAGACAAAAATACAGTGAAAGCGCCATCCTGGGCCAAATCCTCCGTATCTACGCCACAGTCCTGCGGGGGAGCTGATCGATGATTCGTGGATTACCAGAAAACGGCAGGTCTCCAACGGCCGAACGCCTCGGAAGGATGTCCCCCCTGCCCCAACGCATTCGACCCAGCCAGCGCGTGCGGATGGGCTGGTTCCTCGCTTTGGCTGCAGCCCACGCCCTGCTCGGGGTGCTCTGCGCCCACAACGCGTGGATCGCGTTCGGTCACGCCTCCGGGACACTGGCCATTGGACTTTGCCTCGTTCTGGCTGGGCGCCCCAGGATTCAACTCGCTTACTGGGGAGCCTACGTCGTCGGGGCCGAGGTGCTGTGGCGGATGGCTCGGGCACCCCTGCCTTGGGAGTTTGCAAAATATGCGCTCTCGCTCGTGCTGCTGCTCGGGTTCCGACGGAGTTGGACGAGAAACTTCCCCTGGCTGCCGGTGGGCTATTTCCTCCTGCTTTTGCCAGCCACGGTGCAGACGCTCTACGAGCAACCGCTTGGCTTGGCCAAAGATCTCATCAGTTTTAACCTCTCGGGGCCATTCAGCCTCGCGGTGTGCGCCCTCTTCTTCAGCCAGGTTGAGATGGATAGCGCCCGTATCCAGCGATTGCTAAGCTGGCTGGTTTTTCCCATCGCCAGCATCGCGGCTGCCGCCTTGTTCGGCCTCACCACCCTCGATCGCGTGGAGTTCGGATCGGGTTCTAACTTCGCTGCGACGGGCGGATTCGGTCCGAACCAGGTATCCGCGATTCTTGGTCTCGGATCGCTATGCCTGGTGCTGATGGTGACGAGTTTGCGGGTGGGAAACGGGCTGCGTTTGGCATTTGTGCTCTTAGCCGGATGGTTTTGTGCCCATGCAGTCCTCTCGTTTTCACGGACGGGGATATATCTGCTCGGCGCCAGCCTGCTGACAGCCGTCCCCTCCCTGTCCTTCAAGCGCCTTTTTCATCCGATGACCCTCATTGCGGGCGGCTTGACCATCCTCCTCGGCCTGGGCGGTTGGCAGTATCTCGATCAGTTCACCGGCGGCAAGCTCGGCGAGCGCTTTTCCAACCTAAGCCTCACCGGCCGCAATCGCATCGCCAACGAAGACCTGGCCATCTGGCAAGAACACTTCCTCCTCGGGGCGGGCATTGGCAGGTCGAGCCTCGAACGGGAGGCGCCGGGGGCCGAACGAATCGCGGCTCACACCGAATACACTCGGTTGCTCTCCGACCACGGTCTCTTGGGGGTCCTCTCTTTACTGCTTTTGATCGGTGTCGTGGTAGATAACCTGCTGAGCCGGCGGCCCCGCTTTGCAAAACCGGTGGTCATCGCCAGCACCACCTGGGCCTTGCTCTACTTGGGCGTAAGCGGGATGCGGACCGCGGCCCCGGCCTTGCTTTTCGGTTTAGGTCTGGCCCGGATGACAGCGCTGCCCGGCTTGCCATGGGTTGGCAAGAGACTGGATTTGCGAGCCGCCGGTGTTGCCGCCCCTGCCCCCGTAGGCCATGGGGTATGAACCGTTCGGTCCTGATCATTGGGAACTTCCTCTCGGGCGCCGAAAACTCTCGTGGCGTCTGTGAAGGGTTGGCCGAACGGCTGGCCGGCAACGGCTGGAGGGTGTTGACCGCATCGCATAAACGGCCCCGGCTTCTGAGGCTGGCGGATATGATTTTGACCACCCTGAGGCACCGGCAACAGTACTCCGTGGCCCAAATCGATGTCTTCAGCGGGCCGGCATTCTTCTGGGCTGAGGCCGTCGGTTGGACGTTGCGGAGGCTGGGGAAACCTTTCGTGCTCACGCTTCACGGCGGGAATCTGCCGCAGTTTGCGGCGCGTTGGCCTGGACGTGTTAGCAGGCTCTTGGCTTCCGCAGATGCGGTCACCGCGCCGTCGAGATACTTGAAAGAAGGGCTGGAGGAGCATCGCGCGGACATTCGGGTAACCCCAAACCCTATCGACCTGAATCTCTATCCCTATCGCGAGCACCAAACTGCGGGACCGCGGCTGATGTGGCTCCGGGCGTTCCATGAGATTTACAATCCTTCGATGGCGGTCAAGGTGGTCGCCGCCTTGATGGAACGCTTCCCAGAGGTTCAGCTCACTATGGTCGGACCTGACAAGCACGATGGCAGTCTCGAGCGAAGCCGGACTGAACTGAGGAATCTCGGCGTCAATGGCCGAATCCGGTTCCTAGGCCAGGTGCCCAAGAAAGACGTGCCTCGGGTCCTGTCCGCGGCGGACATCTTCTTGAACACCAGCAACGTGGATAATGCGCCGGTCAGCCTCATTGAAGCGATGGCGTGCGGACTCTGCATCGTGAGCACCAACGTCGGCGGCATCACCTACCTCTGTAAACACGGCAGCGATGCCTTGTTGGTTGCGCCAAATGATGCTCAGGGCATGGTCCTCGCGGTTACACGGATTCTGCTCGATCCCGTACTGAGTGCGGGCTTGTCACGGAATGCGAGGGCAAAGGCGGAACAGTTCGGCTGGCTCGAGGTGCTGCCGGAATGGGATCGTCTCCTGACCACGACAGCCAGTAACCACCGCGCCTCGCGCGCTGAGCAGAAACCCACCCACGAGTGACGACAGCCGATCACCCTCCCCTTGTCAGCGTAATCATCGCCTGCCGGAATGAGGCCGGCGGGATAGAGGCGTGCCTTGGCTCGATCCTCGCCCAGGAGGCACCGGAGCGCGGCTTCGAGGTGGTTATCGCCGATGGGATGTCCGAGGACGGGACGAGGGAGGCGATTCAGAAGACGGAGGACGGCAGCGGGAAAAGCGGAGGAACCGGTCCGCGGCCAGAGATGCGGGTGATCGAGAATCCCGGGAGGATGGTTTCGACCGGGCTGAACGCGGCGATCCGGGCGGCACGGGGTGGGATTATCATCCGCATGGATGCTCACACCGAGTATGCGCCCGATTACCTCGTGCGGTGCCTCAAGCTGCTGGAAACGACGGGCGCCGACAGCGTGGGTGGCCCCGCGCGAACCAGGGCGCGAACTTATATGCAGAAGGCTGTCGCGGCCGCTTATCACTCCCCGTTTTCGGTCGGCGGGGCCCGGTTCCACGATGTCGATTACGAGGGATGGGTGGATACGGTCACCTATGGCTGTTGGCGGCGCGAAACTTTCGAAACGTTTGGCTTCTTTGATGAAGAATTGGTTCGCAACCAGGATGACGAACATAACCTCCGGATCGTCCGCGGTGGCGGGAAGATCTGGCAAAGCCCTAAAATCAGAAGCTGGTATCGACCGCGCGGTTCCCTATCAGCGCTTTTCGACCAGTATCGGCAATATGGCTACTGGAAGGTGCGTGTCATCCAGAAACACAAACTCCCGGCCTCCTGGCGCCACTTGGTCCCCGGTGCCTTCCTCCTTGCGTTGCTCATCCTATTCCTGGTTCTCACGGTGACTTTTGTGTTTTCAGTTCCCAGGTTTCAGCTTTCGGCGTTCATCCCGCATCCCTTGCTTTCACCGTTCAGTTACCACTTCCCAGCACTCGCCGCCACCTTTCGGGTCTCACCGCTCCTCATTTTATTTCAGCTTTCATTCCTCACTTTCGCGTCCCTGTGTGCCCTTTACGGCCTTGCTGTGGGGCTGGCATCGGCGCTTGCTGCCGCCAAGTCTGAACCGAAGTCGCTGCCCGTGTTGCCCCTCGTATTTGCCTGCTATCATTTCGGTTACGGCTGGGGCTTTTTGCGAGGCATCGTGGATTTCATGGTCCTCAGGCGACGTGCCGGGGGTGCGTTTAGTAGTTTAACCCGCGAGAGCAAAGTGAAAGCTACGCCGGTCTGACCCCATCCACCATTCGCTGAGAGCAAGTCCTCCCTGACCATTCCTATGGCCGCATTTGACCAGGAACTGCCCCCGTGAATACAGGCTGAGGGGTAGGAGTAGTAAGCGATTTCCGGCGCCGGTTCCTGCCTGTCCCATGCGCATTCCCTTCTACAAACCTTCCGTCGGTACCGACGAAATCAACGAGGTCGTCGATACCCTGCGGAGCGGGTGGTTGACCACCGGGCCGAAGACCAGGCAGTTCGAGCAGGACTTTGCCGCCTACTTGCGGCAGAAACACGCGGTGGCCGTCAACTCCTGCACGGCTGCGCTGCATTTGGCCCTCGAGGCCATCGGCCTCAAAGCTGGGCAAGGCGTGGTCCTGCCCACCATGACCTTCGCCGCGACGGCCGAAGTGGTTCGTTATTTCGGGGCGCGCCCGCTCCTGGCGGATTGCCGCGTTGTGGATCTCAACCTAGACACCG
>Ga0316222_1001870_pt1 | contig 23923 bp, 24 predicted proteins | sample TBH18011metaG_FD_206008 | JGI IMG/M metagenome (GOLD analysis project Ga0316222, IMG submission 206008) | Freshwater microbial communities from Trout Bog Lake, Wisconsin, USA - TBH18011 | ecosystem: Environmental > Aquatic > Freshwater > Lake > Hypolimnion/Profundal zone | place: USA: Wisconsin... | reverse complement strand
ATTAGTGACACAGAATCACTGGTGAGGAACACGACACCGGATACGTCCACTTTGAACGACGGAGCAATGATCCCTCTGCGCAAGGATTCTCCGAGCGCTCGTTCCAACGCGAGTTGACTGGATTCTGCTTGCGCCTCTGCACCGTTCAGGGATTGAATCCGAGTCTGCAACTGGGCAAAACGAATATCATCATCCGCAAGCGCACGCTTCACAGCACTTTTCTGTGAACTCAATAGTTCCTCCCGATTCGTGACGATGGCCAGAGCACGGTCGCGCATTCGGATGCATCGCTCACTCCAATTCGCAAATGTGTCGGGGGCCATCCGTCTAAATGCCCGCAAGTGCGGCATTTCCAAATTCTTGTCGATGTATCCCCCGGCTCCATTTTTGGCATATTCCGGCAGCAGAAAGCGTTCGATGAATGCATCGTCCAACGTGTCCCCTTCCTCGTCGACCCAAACTTGAACAACGACCGGACTAAAGAGGGCATCGCCACGACGTGCCAGGGTCGAGCGGGCGGACTGCTCTGAACCCACTTCGTGGGATTCCAGCACCGCAATCGCCTCGTCTAGTTGCGTTTCAATAAGGAAATCAAAGCGAAAGCACATCTTGATCTCTGACGAGGGAAAGTGATCGTAAACCTGACGCCACATGGCATAGCTACGACCCCTATCGTCCATATCAGAGAAGGATTTGATTGCCTCAACAAACTCAGACCCGTAGCGCATCGGACGAATCCGGCGTCGAACAGCGGTTGCGCGATGTGCCGCGAAGGCATAGGATTTTGCACGGGTTGAACGACTGCCCAGTGCGTCGATATCGATCGCACCCAGGAAGTCCTCAATAAATCCCGAAGACGGAATCAGACTGGGTTGATTGGCATCGCCATCGGGCGAACAATAGTGCAGGCGAAACGGTTCATCGATCAATCGGTTATTGGCCGGATTGGGTTCATTGACCCTTTCGAAGAGCAGCGCCTCTTCGATCCATGACAGCATGGCGGACCGAATGTTCTTCCAATCGTCATCTGCATCAAACAAATCGGCCAGATCGGACTCCACCACGGGGGACAACTCGTCGAGCGCGTCCTGTTGGTCAATTTGCTTGAATTCGTGCGCCACGAGCCCCGTTGGACCTGCGAGGCGATCGCGCAAGAAGTCGAGCGCCTCGACACCGCCGTGTACCAGTCCTGAATGCAGGTCCGACATTTCCGACTCGACGAGGTATTGCAGACTGGAGACGGAACGATGGAAAACGCCCAATCCCTGGTCAAGCACAGCGAACCATGCTTGTTGTAGCGCAGAGTCCTGATCGACCAACACATAAGACTGTACCGGGTCACCCGCGCCATAGCGGTCCACGCGACCAATGCGCTGCTCAATCCGGTTGGGTTGCACCGGGAAATCGAAGTGCACCACGACCTTCTTACCCCCTTGCAAATTAATCCCTTCCTCCGCGTTAGGTCCACAGACAATCGTCTGCATCGCGGTATTGCTCAGGAATTCAGTCCATTTGTCGTGCGTGCCTGCCTCGCCCGGCGTATGGCGGACCACCCCGAAGTTGGCAAGTTGGAGTTGGGTGAACACGGCATCGGCACAGGCCTCCGTGGCGCAAAACACGACGGCCTTGTTTCCTTCGGAGAGCGACCGCAAACCGTCGCACAGTCGTGCAATCCGAGACTCCAGTCCGGCAGCTTCATCGCAAGACCTTTCCAACCGCTCCAGAAGTTGCACCTCCAACGCAAAGGAGGGTAGCAAGCCGTCTCGAACACCGGAGAGTCTCTGCGCGCACAGCGCTTGCAAGGAACTGGGGTCCTCCAGAATGGAACGCACGATATTCCAGTAGAAGTCCTCTACAGACTGGCGCATGCTTGAACCGACGTCTTCCATGGAAGCGGATGCGGCAATCCGCCAATCTTCCAACGCCGATTCCATGGCTACCAGCGACGAACCCTGGACGGTCCAGGACTTTGCACCAGTGCGGTCCGGCGTGAGGCCAGCAACCTGCTTACGGCGGTTACGCAATATGCGGCGGTTGAGCCGGTACGTTTCTGAGATATGCGCGCGAAGTTGCTGCACGGCTTCGCAGAAGTCCGGGTCGTCCTCCTCTGGCAATTCCAAGAGTTGCTCCTTCAAAGCAAGGGTCAACAACCTGAGGCGGGCATCATTCGGTACCCGAACCAGCAAATCGTCCAGTGCCGAGTCCATGAAAAAGGAATTGCTGGGATGGAGTGCTGCCACCGTCTCAGCCAACGCTTGGCGGTTGACAATCTTTGCGCGAAAGCTCTCCGTATCGTCCAGGGGATACACCACGGAATCGAGCAAATGCAGCATGCGCAGAAAACCGGTTTCGTTGCGCAGGATGGGCGTTGCCGATAGCAACAGCAATCTTTCGACCTTTTGGGTGGCCTGGCTAACCAGTCGATACAGGTCCTGCATCTGCACACTGGCATTGGGATCGGCCAAATGGTGCGCTTCATCGATGGCGATCAGTGATAAATCCTCCAAGGAATCGCGCAGCTTCGTACTATCTTCCAAAGGAAGCACGAACACCGATTTATCGATGAATTCGCCCAAGGCGAAGCGCGTGATTAGCTCTTCGCGCCACTGATTGACCAGGGCATGTGGGACCAGAACCAGAACGCGATGTCCGCGCAAGTCATCGAGAACGGCCTGTCGGATCACGACGCCTGCCTCTATCGTCTTACCCAGTCCGACCTCGTCTGCCAACAGATAGCGCTGGGACGGGTCGGTCAGAACACGTCGAATCACGCCGATTTGGTGGGGTTCCAGATAAATGGACGAGGACAGCAGCGCCGATATACCAAAGGCACCACCCCGCTGCGCCAAGTAACTTTTCAAAAAGCCAGACCGGGCCTGCGCGTAGATCGGGGTTTCAGTAACGAAATTTCCAAGAAATACTACAGGGTCCTTGATGGGGCGTTTCCACCGCACAAATACCCTGTCATAGGGCAAATAACTGTCCACCCTATCAGCCAGTCTAACTTCCACGCCATCGCCGTCATCCTCCCTAACGCGACCGATGCGCCATTCGCTGCGTGCCTCGTCGAAGACGTGGACGCGGGTATTGCGACCAAGCTTCTTAGGTACGACATCTGCAACAGACACTGTTCTGCGCTTACACCCATCGGGCGCTGGTGAGTCGAAGAACTCAACTACGGCCTGACCACCTTCCTTACCTACGAATTTTCCGAACCCGTCTCTTTGCTCGCCTCTTATGAAACAGAACATGATCCGCCTTGCATTGCAAAATTTATAGACAGAATGCTGTAGCAAGTCCGCTGAGGTCCTGGCAAAGCACCACTATTGGTATTTAATGGCGACTCTTGAGAACTCCTGATGGGCCGACAGCTTTCGTAAAAGCTCACCACTTCTGAGTCCACTCTCCACCAACAACCTTTAAACATACTTCGCCGCTGCCTCCAAAAAGCTTTTTTGCACTTTGCTGCGCAGCGCAGCCGGTGCCAGGACCTGCACATCCGCTCCGAAGCGCATGATGTCGCCAATCAGCTCACGGTCGTCCGCGTAGGGGAAGGACAGCAGATAGCTGCCGTCTGCTTCCACCGAGGTTTCCTGCAGCGGGTGCCAGATCTCGCCGGCCACCCAGCGCGCACGCTCCGGGGTGAACCGCAGCTTGGCCCAAGCCTGGGCAGCGCCGTTGAAGATGCCGTATCCCGAGCCCAGCGCTTGGTCAATGTTCTTGGTGGAGACCTCTTTGGCGGTGGCTTCCAGCACTTCGAGCTTGCTGATGGCGTCAATACTGAAGCTGCGCACGTCATCCCGCAGGTGGCACCAGGCGTCCAGGTACCAGTTGTCGCGGTAATGAACCAGGCGTTGGGGTGAGAGTTCACGCTCGGTGGTGATGCCGTTCTGGCGGTTGAAGTGCCAGACTTTCAAGCGCTTGCGCGCCATGGTTGCTGCAGCAACAATTTCAAAAGACTTGGCCAGCACCACGCGCTTGCCGGCATGGACGATGCGGATGCGCTTGGCCACATCTTGGCTAGCTAGGCCGTGCTTGTCCATGAGTTGGGTCAGGCGGCTTTGCAGGGGCTTGAGCTTGTTACCCAAAAGGCCCGGTTCGAGCTGCTCCAGCAACTGCTGGATGGTGACCAGGGCCAGGATTTCTGCTTGGCTGAACCACAAGCCGGGCAGCTCGCTCTCAGTGTGGCCAGGCTCCAGGGTATAGCCGCCCAAATCTCGGTCATGCCGAATGGGCACGTGGAGCTGGTCCCGCAGCTTGGCAATGTCTCGTTTGAGGGTGGCGCGGGAGACTTCAAGCGTGGCCATAAGGTCGTTTGCAGACACGGCTGCGCGGCTGCTCAACAAGCTCTTGTAGCGGTATAAACGGACGACTTCACTCATGCTCAATCCCTTGATTGGCTCATTTTTTTGAGCCGATTCGCGTCAGTCAACTGACGCTTGTTTATGTGTGAATCATGCCGCATTACGGTTGTCAATTTCGACAAAACGACCATCAAATTTTTAGCGTGGGCTCAAACACCCTCGTCCTTGCGCTTGCGACCCCTGCCTTCCTCCAATTTCTTGCGCAGAAATGCTGGCATTTCAGTGTCGGTCTGGTCCAGAGAAAACCGTAATTCAGAACGCTCGGTCAGGCGTTTTGACATGCGCTCAGTGTTGAACCGCACCTCCTTGGACAGCATCTCCGGGTCACGCTCAGCCAGTTCACGCAACCTGGCCAACTTGCCACTTAACCAAGGGTGTTGTCCGAAGCGATGCTCCAAATCGTTCATCATGGCCCTCGCCGCCCGCCTGTCCCCCTTTTGCACCAAAGTTCGCAGGACTCCGCTGGCCTCGGCAAATTCCAGCTCCTGCAAGCGGTCCAGTACAGCAACATCGGCTTGGGTCGCAGCAAATACGGCTTCTTCAACCACGGGCAGGCTCAGCATGGGTGCGTGGGCAGTGATGGGGTGTGCGTCCAGCATCTGGGCCTGAAGCGTGGCGGCCAACAAGTCACGGGTCGTGCCGGGCGCACTCGGGCTCAGATGCAGGCGCAACATAATCCAGGTCTCGGCACTCCAAGCCAGGTCACTCAATCGGAAGCTGCCGTCCGGGTTTTGCTGCACCAAGCCAACGGTCTCAATGATCACACCCGGTGCAGGGACGAGCTTGAGGTCGAGCTTGCGCAAGCACAGCGCCTGCAGCAGTTGTAACTCTTCATCAAAGCTGTCGAACAAGTCGTCCGCAGTCTGTCCGTAATACTGTTGTCCCCCGCCAGCACGGGCCATGGCAATCATCAATTCCTCGTTAAAGCCGCGTCCCAAACCGACGGTCGTGGTACTGACGCCACTGCCCAGCAGCTTGGCGCAATGCTTCTCTATTTCAGACACCTCGCACAAACCGCGATTTGCCTGGCCGTCAGACAGCAGGATCACGCGCGAGATGTTCGAATCCAACCCGCCCTCCAATTGCCGACCGCCCTCTTCCCATCCGGCAAACAAGTTAGTACATCCACCACTTTCCACATTAGCTATAGCCCTGCGCACAACTTCCGGTGAACTCACGGATGTCAGTGACATCAGGACGTTCACTTTGTCGTCGTACACCACCACAGCCAATTGGTCAGCCGGAGTCATACAGTTGGCAATATGGGCAACGCAGCGCATGGCCTCTGTCAGCGGCTCGCCGCTCATGCTCCCAGAGCGGTCAACAACCAGGGCCAACCGCTTCGCTCTGACAGTGGCCTTGGCCTCTTCAGGTTGGTCTGGGGCTTGCACCCGAACCAGCACTTCAAGAACGCCACCTTGGGCGGAGATAACGGGCTTGAGCGGGGACAGAACAATAGTGGGCTGGGGCATGGCGTTTCCTCTTTGCAGGTTGAAGAAGTGATGGCTTGCAGTGGTGGTGCAGGACATCGCGAGGAAAGTAGTTTGGGCTCACCGGAGGCCAAGGCATGGACCTGAAAGCCTGTGCTTAAAGTCAGCTCCTGCGGATTGCAGGCTGGTCCCTCAGGGTCATGTGGTGAGCCTGGGGGCCTGTAGATTCGCTCTGCATGTTTGCTTGGCCAAGGCTTTGGTACTGCCATTTCCGACGGCGCGGACCGGTCCCACACCCTGCAAGAGTTAGGAGCAGAGGCAAAAGATTGAATTTCGCGAGATCACGACCGTAGTTTCATCCCCAGGAACTGTGCGCCGAGCTGTGGATAACCGTTGTGCAACCATGCCAAGCCCGCATGCCCATTGACCTCCAAGGCGCTGCCTAAAAAGGTTGCATGTCTCCTTTTGCAGTGTGGTAAGAGGGTTGCGGGGAACCAATGCAGACGGGTATAGATCTCAGATCCAGCAATTGAAACTCCCCTATTTTTTTTGTCTACGTAAGTAGCCCATCGCCGGTGGACTTTAGCCCACGCTCACAAAGTTTCTGTTGTCCAGCGTTGGCTCACCATCCCATCGGTAGGCCACCAACGGACCGTCCTTGGTCGCGCTGTAGTCCACACATGCAGCTGTTGAGGTCTGCATGGCCGGCACGCCCGTCATCCAGTAATGGCCAAAAAACACTGGCTTGGCGTTGTCGTATGGAGTACGTGAATCGGTGGCAAGCGGGGTGGCTGGCAGTCGTGCCCGGATGTCATCCGGCAGCAGCGCCAAATCCCGGTAGGAATTGGCGTGGGTGTCCCACCAGCGAATCCGCACGTTGTGCCGGACATGTTCATCTTTGTCCCGGAATGAATGGCCATCCGGAAGCTCCACCTCAAGACCCTTGGTGAGACCTTCCACGGTCAAAAATTCCATCCGCCCAGAGCGACTAGCTGAAACCATGAGCTCGGGGGTGAGCTGATTCTGCGCCGTCAAATGCGGACTGAGCTTTTTCATGTAGCCGTCATGCCAGCAGGCATGAACGACACGAACACCGGGCAACTCAAGCCACAAGGGCAAGGTCATGAACCAGTCGAGGATTTCCCTATGCAGCTCCGGATTGTCTTCCACCTCGCTGAGAAAGGCTGCGTGCTGCTTGCGGTTGGTTTCGCCCTTGGACCCCGTTCGCAGCCGCAAATGCTCCCCACCTCGCAGGGGATCAGGTGTATGCCACGCAATGGCATTGAACTCATGGTTACCCATCACCGCCTGGGCGCTTCCGGCATCCACCATGCGGCGAGCTGTCATCACGCTGTCAACCTGACGCGGCCCCCGGTCAATGAAATCACCGACAAAGATGGCGGTCCTCTGCGGGTGTCTAAATGCCCCCTGTGACTGTCGGTATCCCAGCTCACCGAGCAAAGCGAGCAACTTGTCAGCCTGCCCATGGATGTCACCTATTACATCAAATGCCATTTATATCCTCCCATCCGTACTTATTTTCACAATGCCACTATCGTAAGTGATATATTTGCTTTATGCAACTATTGTGGTTTTCTCAATGACAACGCCTGCTCTTTTTCCATTGGTCGTCGTGGATGTCGCCCTTTTCAGCGTGGACGAGCGAGGGCTGCGTGTGCTGCTGGTCAAGCGTGCGATGGAACCTCAGCAGGGTTATTGGGCTCTGCCTGGCGGTGTGCTGAAGCCCGACCTAGATGCTGACCTGGAAGCAGCTGCCCGAAGAGTGCTGCGCAACAAGGTCAGCGTGGATATTCCCCACCTTGAGGAAATCCGCACCTTCAGCGGGGCGGCCAGGGATCCCCGCGGCTGGTCGATTGCATTGCTGTTTTGTGCACTACTCCCACGGGATCAGGTGCAGGCGGTGATCCGGAATAAGGTGGAGGCGGTCGAATGGGCAGATGCCGGCAAACCAGGTTACCACCTGGCCTTCGACCATACGGCGCAACTCGCCGTTGCGCTTCAGGTGCTGCGCGACAAAGTAGATCGACATGCCCTGCCCTTGCACCTGATGCCTGAAAAATTCACACTGACTGCGCTTCAGCGGGCTTGCGAGGCCATCCTGGGTCGTGCCCTCGACAAGGCTGTTTTCAGAAGACGGCTTAAAGGATCAACGGACCTGGTGGAGACCGATGAATACGAACGCGGTCTGCAGCGACCGGCGCTGCTCTATCGAGCTCGGGATGGCTTCACCTTCAATGCATAGCGGCAGGCGCTGCTCAAACGTCGACAAGCGAAGGCGGTGGTATGACGGCCTAAAACAGCGCTGCAACCGTCTTCATAGGCAAAAACATCCTGCCTTCTTCAGCGGATAGCGTTATAAAACCGTAGCGTTCATAAAACGCCACAGCGGCAGCATCCTTTGCGTCCACCACAACAGCCATGGCGGCAATGGCCGCTGCAGCTTGCAAACTTCGATAAAGGGCATCCAGCAATAAAAACTGTCCTAGTCCTTGCCCTTTGTATGGCTGGTCTATGGCCAAGCGCCCCAACAAAGTGACAGGCAAATGCGGATATTTCGGTAACTTCTTAGCCAGATCAGGCGGAAGATCGGCAGCGTCGATACTAGAAGCTGACAGGCTATAAAACCCCAAAACAGTGGAATCCGGTGGCATCACCGCCACAAATACAGCGGCAACTTGATTCCGCGCGTCTTGCCGCGCGTGGTGCTGTAAATAGCGGTCTAGGGCTACGTGCCCGCAACTGAATGCTTCACGACCGTGGCTACTTTGTATTGGCTCGACACGCCATTGAACCGGCGCCAACTGACTCACACCCCGGTCTGTGCGCGATATTGACGTGCAGCCTGGCTAAGGCGCTCATTGGGAGCGGATGCGGCAAGCAAGGCAGACACAAACCGGATCTGTTCGTCCCGAGTAAGGGAGATCGTCTCGTGGGTTTGGATGATGCGGGCAGCCGCCTCTTGCGCACTCGCCACAACAAATTCACTTAGCGTGCGTGCGGATAGAGTTGCGGCCTGCTGAAACAGCGCCTTTTGTTCCGTACTGATACGCGCTTCCAAGCGTGCACCACGGGTTTTAGCGGACACATCACGACTGGTTTGCATACAGACCTCGAAATTCAAAACTTGGTACGCTCATATTGTACGCCAATCGTCCGTACATTACCTACTACACGACCTTCTGCCAAGAGTTTCGCCTACGCTACGTTAAGCCAGCACTCAAGCTGAACCGTCTCCAGGTCTTGAGACCTGGAGACGGTTCAGGTGCACTACAGGATCTTCGATGGGTGCAAGGGCGTCAATTTGACGAGCTACCTGGACAAGTGAGTGTGGTCAGGTAATCTGCTGGGCCGCTGGTCAAGTTTCGTGATGGGCATCGAATAGCTGATTACGCCCAATAAAAACGCCACCGGCGTTGTGTGCAGGTGGCGTTTTGCTCAGCTTGGTGATGGCCTCATCGTGGTAGATCGGTCAGCGTGGTCACGGTGCTGCTGGCCGCAATATAGTCTTCGCATTGGCGCTCGTAATGGCGGTCAATCTCTTCACCGTACCGGGCCTCAAAAATCTGAATGACGAATTGCAAGAAGTTGTGGATTTCCACGGCCACCTCGTCACTGAGTATTGGCAGGCTGAATCCAAACGGCAGTTGGTCAATGTTCTTCATGATGCAATCCTTCGGACGGTCAGCGAGTGGGGGTAACCCGACGCTTGGGCGCCGAGTCGGGTTGGGCAAACACATCCAGGTACAGCTTCTCATCGAGCTGAGGGAGTTCACGCTGGGCACCCACGGCCAGCAGTTCTGCGGCCATGGTGGTGAGGATGCGGTAATTGCCGGCGGCGTGATCGCACAAGGTATGGCGCAACTGCGGGGTCATCAGACTGGCATTGCCGGCATCAGCAAGCAGATGCTCCAGGCAAGCCAGTAGTTCTTGGCGGCTGGCGAACTCGGTGGTCAAGCGGGTACGGATGCGTGAACCCAGCGGCACCAAATCGTCATGACGCAGCTTCTCTATGAGTCTGGTGTCACCGGCCAGCACGATGCATAAAAGCGGCTGGGAATCAAAGCGTGCACTCGACAGCAGGCACAGTTCGGACAGCGCCTGGGGCGTCATTTCCTGCGCCTCGTCAATGAGCAGTACGGCCCGAATGCGGCTGGACTCCAGGTGGCTGAGCCAGCGCTCGCGCAAAGCCTTGAAGCCTGCCCAACGATTGGAGGGACGCAGTCCAACGCCAAAGATGTCTCCCAACTCGCGGTAGAAGTCGGCCAGGTTGCTTTGCGGATGATTGATGGCGCCCACGGTGATGTCGGGCACGTTTGACAGGCGCTGTGCGAGCAGGCGCAGCACCACGCTCTTGCCCGTTCCGGGGTCGCCATGGATCATGGCAAATCCCCCTTCACGGACCTGCGCATGTTCGATGCGCCAACAGAAGTTCTCTACCTTTGGCGGCACGAATATCGCCTTGGTGGGCAGCTCCGGTGAGAAGGGATTGAACTTGAGCCCGTAGAGGGCCAGCAGTTTGTGATTCATGCGGGGTCGCACACGAGGACCGCGTGCAATGCGGACAGCCCGGTTGTGGTCATTCGATTTACCGCGCAATTCATGTTGTCAGGGACAATGGCAGCCTGGTTGGTCCTGCGCTCAACATGCTTCACCAAGCGATACGACTCTGCGGCGACATTGGGAACAGCCCGTTTCGGTGCCGGGATCGGCGGCCGAACATTGACTGCAGAAGAGCGCGTTCTTTTGGTCGACAACACCGCAGAGATACTGGCCCGCTTTGAAGCAGAAGAACTGGCTCAAGCCAAAGCTTTGGCTAAGGCAAAGCCAGTGTGTGTCATCACGCAGATCCACCGACCAGTAAGGCCACAGGTCGCCACGGAACCCGCACCGCGCACGAATTGGGCTGCTATGCCGACATATTCCGCCAACAGTCCGACGCCATGGACATGGATGAAGCCTTTGACCTCAATGGCCTATTTCAAGCTCCGCGATGGCACTGCCTGGGTCCGGGTCCAGCACCGTGATGGTCGATAAATGCTCGTTCCCTGGCCTGTATTCGATGGCTGGGATGAGGCATTGCCAACCAGCATTGGTGTGGTTGACGGTGGTTGCGGGGGATATGAACTCCCGGCAGACGTCAGGGCTTCCATCAGCTACTTGCGCAGTCGAGCGGAACACGAATTGGTCACCGGCATATGGAAGGAGATTGTGGCTGCCGGAAAGTGACGGGGTGGCCCAACAGGCTTGCAGTTTGTTTGCATATTGACCAAGGCAACAAGTCCTCTAGAATTTGCCGCTAACACACACACGATTGGCTCCGATGGACAACGACGAAATTGAAATTGTTTACTCACCTCTTCAGCAGAGCTACACGAAGGATGACCACACCCTAGACATCCAAATCTACCGGTCTGCGCACGAGGCTGGTTGGCTACTTGAGGTCGTTGATGAAGGTGGCTCATCAAACGTTTGGGAAGATTTGTTCCCAACTGACAAAGCTGCACTTGACGAGGCTCTGCGAACAATTGATGAAGAAGGTGTCGATAGCTTCTTGACCAAGACCTTGCCAGACGAGGCGCGCTGAAAGCGCAGTAGATGTAACCGTGGCTCACGTTGAATGACAATTGCCAATGCATCCAAATTCCCTTCAACGACAATCTCGGGCAAACTGAATGCTGCCGCCCACGGCCAAAAGCGAATCAAAGAAATGCCATCGATCACAATCCCCTTCCTCCCCAAGCAGCGTTTGCTTGAGTTCCTTCAAACGCAATGCCAGGTGGACTCGGATAGCGCACAGGGGCCGTTTGCTAATGCATTGGATCTTGACCTCACACACATTGACACCAAGGCCGCAGTAGAGGCTTTGTTTGTGACGGATCTAATGATTTCGGCCGAGACTGTTGTTGTGTCATACGACGTGCACTACAGGATTTTTGATGGGTGCAAGGGCGTGAATTTGACGAGCTACCTGGACAAGAAGGTCACTGGCATCAGGACACCGAATGGATGGAACTTTCGGGAGTTTGTGATGACTCCGGACCGGTCAACAGTGGACGAGTTTTAAGCTAAGGACTTCATGATGAATTTTCGGCCCAATACTTGTAGCTGGTATTTATCCTCATCATGATCATCTATGACGTCATACAAGACAAGGTACGATAGGACTAATATTATTTTGATGACCTAGCGCGAACATCATAATCGACTCAACTTATTAAAAATATTCTATGTCAACTAAAGGCAACCCACTTAGCAAGTGGGAGGAAAGTGCAATCTGCATCCTTAAACTAATGGAATTACTTGCAACGGCTCCACCACCTCCGGTCAAACTAAAGGAAGTCGTGTTATCTACGATAAACTTAATTTTGCGTCGATACGACTCGGGCCTAGGCATAAATCTAAATAAGAAATCACCGCCAAAGAGAATATCCGTAGATTTATTTAAAAATCCGACCAAGGAAACAAGAAAGGACCATGCATTGCCAATTAACGCACTAAGCATATCAATTCTTGAAGAGGTATTAAAAAATCCGCAGGAATACCCCGCGACTATAGTAGGTGCAGGACTTCTTAAACTATTTATTCAAGAACACATTATAATTGTGGAAATAACCAAATCCGAGGATGACCATCTTACTAAAGAAGGCTATCGACAGGAAATGCCTAGAGTTTGGGATCAAGGCACACAAGCGGAAGTGCCATGGGAATTTGGTGATGATCCATATTCAAGATACATAGCAGCCAAAATCGACCTAATTGAAGTAGATGCGAATCGAAACCCAGTTTCTGACAAGACATTCTTTGGGAATCAAATTTACCCCTGACAACATACCCATACCCGTCAAATTCAGCGGTTTTCTGGAGGCCGACAACCTTCAAACTATCTGCTGAATCACTTCGATGAAGCCAAGCGACTGAATCTCCAAGTCCTTCTCGCTGAAGCCATGTAAATCGTAGACTGAGTTCATCCCGTTCAGGGATTGTTGAAGCACCACCTTCAGCAACTCCACGTTGATCTCAACGGCGCCACCACCGGGGAAGGAATCACCAACCAGGCAAGAAATCCACAGCGTAATGCTTGGGTCAATTTGGTTGAAGAAGAATGCCCACTCAGGCCAACGCCGTGCCATTGCCTTGACGAAGGAGCGGATCTCTGGAACATCCACCAACTCACGCGGGTCGTCGTCCCACCCCTCGAACACAACACTGACTTGCTGACGGTAAAGGATCACATCTTCACGAGCAGCCATCAGAAAGCGGAGTGAGTGTTTAAATACACGTTCGACGTCGCAGGCATCCACAGCCTCGCGGCTGATCAGCAGAATGACGGGGTCCATGACACCAGGTCGCAGGCGAAGAGAATGGCGAGGGTCAGACATCGGGCAATTTTGCCTGAATCAAGTTGCCATCAGCAAAGCACTCCGGTCCTCCTGCATCCTCCAGGAATCTCCCCTCCCCTTGGATTGCAGGCACAGGTACTGCCTTGGCCAATGCCATCCAAACCGCAAACGGCAGCTGCAATGAGGGTCGCTTCGGAGCAACCCGCACCACCTCAAGCCGCTGTTCGTCAAAGACCATGACTCCGCACTCGGCGGGGATCTCATCCGCTTCGGCAATGGGCTTGCCCTTGGCATTGCACCCGAGCACATACCAACACTGACCGCCCAGGTCCAGGTACGCATCACGCTTATCCTTGTTCTTGAGGTCACCCAGCACGTCGGCGCGGCTGACCTTGATCTCGTGCACCATAGGCTCCAAGTAGGCCTGCACTGAGCTGTTGCGAATGGAAAACACGTCTGGCATGCACATACGCCACCGGCTCGATGTGCCGTCCTCGCTTTGCAGTTCAGCGCGCAAAGCCAGACCCGTCCACACAATGCGCCCATCCCGCAACATGGCTTGGGCCAAATTTGAAACCAGAGTGTTATGGGCCGACAGCGCGTTTCGATTACTTACCGCCGCCCCGGCCAGGTACTGGATACCTGCATCCGTCACCCGCATACAGTCCACGCCCTTGGCATCGGCCAATCGTTCCAACAGTCCTGCTGCCAGCAACTCAATCTCGATGACGTCCTGGAACGGCCAGCCAGCCGAACGGTACATTTCGCGCAGACGCTTGGCGTGCGCGCGCCGGAGTTGGGGAAAAAGACCGGGTTCCAATGGCACTCCCCGCACTCAAGCTCTGGCAACTGGAATGTCGTCCCAGTTGGTGGTGTATCCAGGCGTCCTGCGCTCCTGTTTCATGGACCACACCCGCCGGTCACCATCCAGGCCGGCACTTGCCATCTTCATCGTGCCCTTACCAAATCGCTGGTTGATTGTGTCCAGCGCGGTCATGAGCCGTGTCTTGTCCGCAAGTTCATCGGCGCAGTCGCTGTCGCCCAGATCCAGTTCACCCTGCACCACCGAATCTGGCTGCAAGTCCAGCAACATGACTCCGGCCTTGGCGTATTTGTACCCGGGCCGGTAAATCGCTTGCAGGCCCAGCACCGCCGCTTGCACGATGGCCCCGGTGTCTGCACTTGGTCGCCGCAAAGGCACGACGATGGATCGGCTGTATTGGGCATCCTTTCTGAACGGGCTGGTTCGGATGAACACCATCACATCCGCTGCAAGGGAATGTTGCTTGCGCACCTTCTCGGCGGCCCAACTAGCGAACTCGGTCACCGCCTCGGTCAAACCCGAAACTTCAATCACGGGGTGGCCGAACGACCTAGTGCAGGCGATTTCCTTCTTGGGTGACGGTGCATCGTCCAGTCCAATGCATTGCATACCCTGCAGCTCGCGCACGGTTTTCTCCAGAACCACAGACCAGCCACGGCGAACCGTGGCCGGGTCCATGCGCACCAGGTCCTGCACGGTTTTGATGCCCCCCTCGGTGAGTTGCTTGCTGATGCGTCGACCGATGCCCCAGACCTCTCCCACTTCGGTGGCTTCGAACACGGTCTCCAGTTCGGCTGTCGACAGAGCGGCCAGGTTACACACTTGGGCCAAATGGTCTGGATAGACGCCGGGCTTGCGCTCGGCGGTTTTGGCAATGTGATTCGCCAGCTTAGCCAGGGTCTTGGTGCTGCCAATCCCGATGCCGCACGGAATGCCCACCCACTGGAGAATGCGCGAGCGGATCTTGTGGCTGCGTTCGACCAGATCACCGCGCACACCGTCCAGGCCGATAAAGGACTCGTCAATGCTGTAGATCTCTTGCGTAGGGCCGAGGCCTGCCGCGATGCTCATCATGCGGTCACTCAGATCGCCGTAGAGCGCAAAGTTCGCGGAGAGTGCTACCAGGCCGTTTGACTCTTCGAAGTGCTTCACCTGAAAATAGGGTGCACCCATTTTGATTCCCAAGGCCTTTGCTTCATTGGATCTAGCTATGCTGCAGCCATCGTTATTGCTGAGGCAGATTACTGGAATTCCGTTCAAACTGGGCCGGAACACGCGCTCACATGAGACATAAAAATTATTGCCATCAACGAGTGCGAACATAGCAATTCCTCACGCAACGAACTGCTTGATGGTGCAGGTCACCACGCCCCAAATCTCAATCGTCTGCCCGTCTTTCGGCACGATGTCGGGGTACGTTGGATTGGCCGCTTTGAGCTTCATGCGCCCGGCACGCTGGTACAGTTGTTTGACTGTGAACTCGCCCTCCACGATAGCCACGACGATGTGGTTGTGACGTGGCCGGACGGCCCGGTCGATCACCAGAATGTCGTTGTCGAAGATGCCGGCCTCTGTCATGGAGTGCCCACTGGCCCGCCAGCAGTAAGTTGCTTGAGAATGCTTGATCAGGACTTTTGTCAAGTCGATACGCTGGGCACCCAGGTCTTCGGCTGGTGATGGAAATCCAGCCTGGATGGTCCCCTGAATGCGAATGATCTCCAAGGCTGCGCTCGATGCCAAAACGGGTTGATTCAACTTTTCACAATCACTGTACATTTGTCCAGTATAGTTTGACAGGAAGAAAAAAGCGATGTGTTCCCATTACCAACAGCTCAAAGAACGGGAAAAGTTCCTTACAGTCTTCGGCACTGCGCCGCCGGTCGAAGTCGGCAAGCTCGACATGTGGCCTGGCTACCTGGGCTCATTCATCCGACGGCATCCGCAGGCCGACGTGGGCGACAAGGCTGTGCCCGCTACCGAAGCCCTGAATGGCCTGTTCGGCTTGGTTCCGCACTGGGCCACAGATACCAAGATAACGAAGAGCACCTACAACTGCCGCAGCGAGACTGCGGCGGTGAAGCCCAGCTTTCGAGATGCGTTCAAACGCAACCAGCGCTGCATCGTCCCGGCAGACGCCTTTTATGAGCCGGACTGGCGCAGTGGCAAGGCCGTGTCCACGAGGATTGAGCATGTCGATGGCCAGCCATTGGGTATCGCTGGTCTGTGGTCAAGCTGGAAAGATCCAAAGAATGGTTGGGTCCATTCCTTTACGATGTTGACCATCAACGCAGACGATCACCCCCTCATGAACCATTTTCACAAGCCTACCGACGAGAAACGCATGGTGGCCATTTTGCCGGTGGACCGCTACCATGAATGGTTGGAAGCCCGCAGCGACTTCATAACGTTCATGGTGCCATTCGATGCGGAGCAGTTGAGGGCTGTGGTTTCGCAAGCGGCGCTGGCACTGTGATGGCTGCGTCCCTGCGCGCTGCTCTTTGCATGGCCCTGGGCCTGGTCCTGAGCGCCGGTGCCCATGCATGGGGCACTGAAGGCCATCAGGTTGTTGCAACCCTGGCTGAAAAGATGCTCACCCCGGTCGCCCGCGCCGAAGTCAACCGCCTGCTGGCCATGGAACCGGGAGCGACCCTTGTGACTGTATCGACCTGGGCGGATGAACATCGTAGCCCACAGACCGCTGCCTGGCATTACGTCAATTTTCCACGCAACGACTGCAACTACAACGCTGAACGTGACTGCCCGGACGGACGCTGTGTGGTGGACGCCATTAAAAGGGAAGCCGAGATTCTTGGATCGAATGCACCGGATGAAAAACGCCTGTCAGCATTGAAGTACCTCGTGCACTTCGTCGGTGATGTTCACCAGCCACTGCACGCAGGATACCTAGACGACAAAGGCGGCAACACCTACCAGCTACAGGCATTCATGCGGGGCAGCAACCTGCACGCCGTATGGGATACCGGTCTGATCAAATATCTTGGCGAAGATGTAGAAACACTGGCTGCGAGCTTGGCGATAACCCGCCCGGCTGCCCAATGGACCCCGGTTCAAGCAGCTGAAGAGTCGTGCCGGATTGTGTCCACGCCAGGGTTCTATCCTGGGCGTCTGGTTGATGGGGCGTACATAGAGCAATTTACGCCTGTCATGGAAAACCGGCTGGCGGTGGCAGGTACCCGGCTGGCTGAGCTACTGAACAAGAACCTCAAGTGATTTGGCGTGAGGGCCGCATAGCCCGACACCACTGATACGGAAAACCACAAAACACCACTGCTGTTTATGCAGTCGCGGTGAACATCGCACGGTTGCCAGTAATGCTTCTAACTGTCTTCAGTGTCCAGCTTGGTCACCATCGATGGCAGGGTGATGGGACGCGGGCAGGACTGTACTGCCACCCTTAGGTTCTGGCCTGCGGTTGCGTATTCTCAATTGCTCAAATATCTAGGTACGCGACGATTCGCCATCACACATTTTGTGGATCTCAGCGAAAGGAATTGCCTATGAACTCAACTTCACGCGTGGCGCTCGTTACAGGGGGTACTGTAGGCATCGGTGCCGCAATATCGGAAGCCTTGCTGGTTGCCGGCTATCGTGTCGCCGCAAATTTCGGTATGAATGTGGCAGCTGCACAGGCCTTTGAAGCACGCACAGGGATACCGACCTTCCAATGGAATGTTGCGGATCTTGATGCCTGTAGGGTTGGCGTGGACAGGGTTCAGAGGACCTTGGGTCCCATTGAAATTTTGGTGAATAACGCTGGCATCACACGTGACGCTATGTTGCACAAGATGACTGCAGAACAGTGGCGCGAAGTCATCGACGTTGATCTTAGCGCTTGCTTCAATATGTGCCGCACGGTAATACAGGGCATGCGCGAGCGGCAGTTCGGGCGCATCGTCAACATCAGCTCAGTCAACGCGCTGTCAGGCCAAGCCGGGCAGACCAATTACGCGGCCGCTAAGGCCGGCATGATTGGGTTTACCAAGTCGTTGGCACTCGAAGGAGCCGCACACAACGTCACCGCTAACGTCATCGCCCCTGGCTATACCGATACAGCAATGTTGGCCACTGTGCCCCCAGACATTCTGGCCCAGATCCTCAAGTCCGTACCGGCGGGACGACTGGCCCGGCCATCAGAAATAGCCCGCGGAGTGCTGTTTGAGGTAGATGACGAAGCCGGTTTCATCAATGGCATCACTCTGCCAATCACTGGCGGCAAATACTTGATCTGATTGCTGGCGAATACCTACGGCCAAAGCCAGCAAGGCATGTTGAGGGTCGGCCGGAATTCCTGCTTTAAAACAGCAAGATAACTCCCTTTTTGCCGTGAATTGAATGATTATCCGGCCAAGCCTCCATAGGCTTTCTCCTTTTGCAAGGATATTTGTGATATTTGTTTGGCTGCCTTCAATTCTCCGTTCATGTTGATATTTCTTATGGGGTTGTATTCAATGGGTTGCTTCGATGAGGACGGCATACCACTCCGAATGCGTTACCGAAGCGGCGACTACCTGCATTTATTATTTTTTCAATTCACCATCGTGAAATTTTCCGGAAGAAATTTTGGTTTACGTTGAACATGGTTCATCTCCATTCAAGAGCGCAGCCCCTATCCCTTGAGAAATGTCATGTTCTACCTGGCTTGAAGTTGTCAAATAGTTACCTGACGGCGGGTTCTTTTGAGATGTGTGTGCCTATACCAGTCATCACCTGCATGTGCAGCAAGGCTCAGTCATGTATGAACAGTTGCAGCGCCTTGTCATCAATCACACTCGGCAGTGGTCAGCTGAATGCTTTAAAAGTTGAGGTACCAGATGAACTTGCCAATCGACCTGCGCAATGGAAGACCCGACTCTGCAGAGACGCATGCACTGACCAATCTTTCCTGCGAAATGCAGGACTACAACCTATATACCCAGGATGTAGCCTTGGTTGAGGCGGTGCATCGCGAGGGCGGCGCGGCAGCCGCAGCAGGTATGGATGCGTTTGGCCAGATGTGTGGCACTGCAGATTACCTTGAGTTGGGGCGTCTCGCCAACCGTGTCAGGCCAGAGTTCGACAGCCATGACCGTTTTGGGCGACGTGTGGATCTGGTGCGCTTCCATCCGGCTTACCACCAGCTGATGAAAACCTCGATTGAACACGGTTTGCACTCCTCGCCCTGGACGGCGCCTGGAGTCGGCGCACATGTTGCAAGGGCCGCACATTCCTACGTGCACACCCAGGTGGAAGCTGGGCACGGTTGCCCCATCACCATGACATTTGCTGCCGTACCCGCATTGAAGCTCCAGCACGATCTGGCCGCGGTCTGGATACCCAAGATATGTTCTCTCGTCTATGACCCACGCAACGTGCCGGTGGATCATAAGCAGGGCGTCACCGTTGGCATGGCAATGACAGAAAAACAGGGTGGCTCAGATGTGCGCGCAAACAGCACAATTGCCGTCCCTGTGGGAGCCGGTGGCCCCGGCATGCCCTATGAACTCACCGGCCACAAGTATTTTGTGTCGGCACCCATGTGCGACGCCTTTCTCGTGCTGGCTCAGGCGCCAGGCGGCCTAAGCTGTTTTTTGTTGCCGCGCTGGCGACCAGACGGCAGCAAGAACGCGATACAGGTTCTGCGGCTGAAAGACAAGATGGGCAATACCTCCAATGCGTCGGGCGAAACCGAACTGCGGGGCGCCCTGGCATGGATGGTGGGTGAAGAGGGGCGCGGCGTGCGCAACATCATAGAAATGGTCAGCATGACGCGCTTTGACTGCATGATCGGCTCCAGTGCAGGCATGCGCATGGCGACTTCGCAGGCGCTGCACCACTGCGCGCATCGTGCAGCTTTCGGCCGGGTTTTGAATCAGCAGCCGCTGATGCAAAACGTGCTGGCTGATCTCGCACTGGAAAGCGAGGCCGCCATGACCCTGACGATGCGCATGGCTCGCGCCATGGACAACCGCGCGGTTGAGACTGAAGACCTGCTGGTGCGCCTGGTGACCGCCGTGGGCAAATACTGGATTTGTAAGCGAACACCGAATCATGCCTACGAGGCCATGGAATGCATAGGTGGAAGCGGCGTAATGGAAGACAGCATGATGCCACGCCTATTCCGCGAGTCTCCCGTTAACTCCATCTGGGAGGGCAGCGGCAACGTACAGTGCCTAGATGTGCTGCGCGCCATGCAGAAGACACCCGCCGTGATGGATGCCTTTTTTTTGGAAGTGGATAAGGCACGTGGGGGAAATGCTCTGCTGAAGCCCTATGTCGAAGCCTTGCAAAGCGATTTGAAGGACCTGCGCGAGATGGAGTTTCGCGCTCGCGATCTGGCAGACCGCATGGCATTGGCACTGCAGGCGGCCCTGCTGGTGCAGCATGCACCCTCCTCTATTGGCGATACATTTTGTCAGTCTCGACTGGCGCAGCAGGGCATGCACAACTATGGGTGTCTGCCCCGCGGTGCAGACGTTTGCGCCATCATCACCCGTGCCGCACCGCACGGACATCCCGGAAGTTGTGCTTAGCTTGCTCCTGGGCGTCGCACCAACTTCACGAACGTTAGACTCACACCATGCTCAACGAACTCAGACCCTTTTTTTTGCATTGGGGCATTACCTCCATCGCTCTGTGGGTAGCTAGCCATGTGTTTCGGGGCATTCGGTTCTCCGACTTTTTCGCACTGCTTGTGGCCGCACTGCTACTCGGGTTTGCCAACGCCGTTGTCAAGCCCTTACTCATTGTGTTGACCCTACCTCTGACTTTTTTGACCTTTGGTCTTTTTTTACTTGTCATCAATGCCTTGATGATTCAGTTGGTTTCGGCACTGGTCAAAGGATTTCAGGTTTCCAGCTTTGGGACCGCCCTTGTCGCCAGTATCTTCATATCAATCTTCAGCTTTATGCTGCAGGTGTTCGTCTTGGCGGGCAGTTCCACGCATGAAATTCAAATGCCCCATAGTGGGCTGTGGGTTTAGACGCTGCTTTGACGGGGGCACCTTTTATTCCCCCCCCCCGCTCCGGCGCTGTTGTTCAATTTTTAAAGTAGGTAGCAGGAGTTGCTGGTGGGCAAGAGTAGGCCTTTGTAGTGGGTGCTGTGGCGACCAGCGCACGCGGTTTGCTGCGCCTGGTACGGGGCCGCTCGGCTCCACGGTGCTGGAGCTGGTGTGCTGCTCTGAGGACGCGATGTACTGCCCCTGGTCGGCCAAGCGCGGAACGATCTGGATTGGGCATATGTGCCCGAACTCCTCTGACTGTGCCACTGCCAGCACAGCCTGGCGCTCCTGCGCACTGAGCGCGTTCTTGAGCTCTTGCACGCGAATGGGCCGTCGGTCCCCGGTGTACTGGCCTGAATTTTGTATGGCAGCAGTGCCGCGAAACCGGTCTTACGACGGTATCCTACAGCTTGATATGAATTTGGTAATAACCACAGGAATTTCAATGTCCTTAACCCGTACCACGCTTAGAGTTGCACTCATTATTTGTGCAAGCGCAGCCTTTGCCGCAGACCAAATTCCACCAGAATTGGTTGGCGTCTGGGCGGTCGACGGCGCTGTCCTGAAAGGCCAACTGCTATTCGAAGGCCAAGCAATGTATCTCGGCGCGGATGGTGTTGGCGCTATCGTTGGCGGCCCGCCGCCAATCGGATTCAAGATTATCGCAACCTTCGATGCACAAAAGAACACACTTGAGTTCGACGCATACGAAGGCAAACAACGAGGCCCACACGGCTCGGTTACTTTCGACCCAAAATCCAAAACCATTGATTTCGGTGCGCCGAAGCATGACCAGTTGCACCGTAGATTCGACACCTTCCCAGATGAAACAAAGCGTGCGCTTGGCCTCATGTAACGACGGCTGTATCGGCACTGTTGCCGGATGAGGGGCCCGACCCATCATTGCGCTGGGCCTTTGCGATACGCTGCGCGGGCTGGTGCATTTAAACGTTGACTGACCGTTGTTTGGAAATTTGGCTGTCGACTTCCAGCCCGATTCTGGTGGCAGAATAGCCCTGAAGTTGGACCGCAGGGCCGCGGTGGCGGTCACAGATGACCGGCAGCTTTCTGGCAGCCCAATCCAATGCAAGTCAGAAGCGATCCCTCAAATCCAGAGGTGGGTAATTAAAGAACGAGCCTCCACTTGCATCTTCTGACGATACATCGATTTAATGCTCAGAAATGTACTACATTGAACAATGCAAGGAACCAAATGCTGCCTGAGACAGAAGAATCAATCATGCTGGAAACAAGCTCGTTGAATTATGTAGCGACAGCGTCTGCTTTGGCCTCAAAATTTTGACGCTGAGCATCGGCGACAGATTTAAAAAGTACAAATAACACTCATCCCAATAAAGCAAGAAAATGTTTAAACGCTACTTCGTCTGCACAATTCCCCTTCTAATATCTTTCGCATTAGCTGGGTGTATCTACGTCCCACGGACAAAAGTGGTCGACGATCCGGAATGCGAAAGTGTCCGACGGTCGATGGTTCTGGAGGAAAAGAAAATTTCCGAACTGCAGAAATGCTCGGATAGCGGGTGTGTAGCTGTTTTAGTAGGCGCTGGCATTGTTTCCGCTACCTCCGCAGTCATATCTGGCAGCATTGCGGTTGTCGGTAATGCTGTCTACTGGGTCGAACGGGAGAAAACTTGCAGAAGGAACCAGTCGCTAAGCAGCTAGTAAAGCATGTATATTGACACCATTCGGCATATTGCTTCTGATATTAATATTTGACATATCAACAAAAAGACAGTAGCATTCTGCCTTAAATGTCAGAGACACCAGTGCCGCGTTTGCCGACATCACGGCCAAGGTCCTAACCACCCTACGCAAAGAAACGTTTCAAGGATTCGATGACGAACTTTTTACGATACTTGGTCATGACGTGTTCGCCAAAATTACAGCGCAAGCGATGATTGCTCAATCCTCCGGAAATCAAACTAATCGACGGCAATATTCGAAGTCTTGCATACCATACCAGACCTGAACACAGAACCATCATGCGCAAATTCATTCTTACCGTCTTTGTCTTACTGGCTGTCTTAAGCGCAAGCGCTAAAGAATACGGAAGCTACGATCCCAAAAAATTGCTAACCGTCACAGAAAAACCTTCAGGAAAGGAGTATGGCTTCAACACCGCCTATTTAGACGAGATACTGAATGACTTGTCTGCTCATGCAAAGAACTATCCTCCGCAATTCGATACGCCACAGGATAAACAACGCGCCACGCAGGACGTAACGGCATTGTCGGGAATGCTCGCCACTTTGACTGACGTTCCAATCCCAAACCTTGAACTACTTTTAAGGACCGGTTACCTCAACAGCATTGGACACAACCTTGAGATTGCCGGGGCTGCTGACAAGGCTAATTCCATTTTTCAAAGACTACTTGCTGCTTCACCGTCCGATCCGCGTGGTAATTACATGTATGGGACCTTCTTGGCTGGACTGGGCAAATCCAAGGAAGCGCTCCCGTATCTTGAGAAGGCGCTTTCCGTGGGTGTCGCCGATGCGGCTTACGCTATCGGAATGACATATCTGGCACTCGGTGAAAAAGAGCCGGCACTGAGAAGCCTAGAGGACTACAAGCATCGTAAACCCAGCGACACAAACGTTGAGAAACTCATCGATGCAATTCGTAATGGGAAGATTGAGTTCAAGAGCGAACCCCATTGAGGTGGGCGGATCGGCCAGCCTATCGGTCACAACAATGGCCCAACGTAATATGACTCTGAGATTCGCGGCTTTGATTTACCATGACGTTGAACCGCATCGTTTCGTCTGCTTTGGGTCAGGCTGAAAGTCAGGAATCAGCCCGATGCTGGTGGCAGCATGGCCATGAAGGTGAACCGCTGGTTCGCCGCGTAACCGGTAGTAGGGATTTTCGATCTGCCCGCTCCATTGCAGACGTTGGCAAAAGAGGATTTTGGGATGTTTTCATGA
>Ga0316222_1001867_pt1 | contig 23977 bp, 25 predicted proteins | sample TBH18011metaG_FD_206008 | JGI IMG/M metagenome (GOLD analysis project Ga0316222, IMG submission 206008) | Freshwater microbial communities from Trout Bog Lake, Wisconsin, USA - TBH18011 | ecosystem: Environmental > Aquatic > Freshwater > Lake > Hypolimnion/Profundal zone | place: USA: Wisconsin... | reverse complement strand
GCCGGGCCTGGATTCTTCGACTTCAAGCAGGGCTGATCGGCCATGCGGGCGCTGGTCACACGGCCGCGCGAAGATTCCGAAGCCGTCGCCGCACCCCTGCGCCAACGCGGCCTGGAGGTGGTGGTCGAACCGCTTCTGGAGATCGTGGCACGAAAGGACGTGCCGATCGATCTGGAGGGCGTCCAGGGGGTGCTGGCCACCTCGGCCAACGGCATTCGCGCCCTGGCGCGGCGCCTGCCCGAGCGGTCCCTGCCGGTCTGGGCGGTGGGAGATGCCTCGGCGCGGGTGGCGCGTGACCTCGGCTATACCCAGGTGGAAAGCGCCGGGGGCGATGTGTCCAACCTGGCCGCCTTGGTCAAGACCCGCGTGTCTCCCGCCTCAGGCGCCCTGCTCCACGCCGCTGGCAGCAAGCTGGCCGGCGATCTTGGCGGCGAATTACAGGCGGCCGGCTACACTGTCCGGAGGGTGGCGCTCTACGAGGCGCGGCAAGCCGAGGCGCTGTCCGATCCCTTGATGGCCGAATTGCGGGGCGACGCGCTTGACCTGGCGTTGTTTTTCTCTCCCCGCACCGCCGCGACTTTTGTTAGGCTGACCACGTCCGCCGATCTTGGCCCCCGCTGCCGGCGTCTCACCGCCTTCGCGCTGAGTCCGGCGGTGGCGGAGATTCTGGTGGCACTGCCTTGGGCGGCGATCATCACCGCCGCCGTCCCCACCCAAGCCGCATTGCTAGCGGCGCTCGACCACGACCTGACGCGGCGCACCGCCGCCGATCCGAGGCCAGCATGACCGAGAGCGACGCCCAGATTTCCCCTCCGGCCGGCGAGGCCAAGCCCAAGCCGAAAGGCGGGGCCGGCAAACTGATCGCCTTGTTCTTGCTGCTGGTGATGATCGCCGCGCTGGCGGCTGGGGGTGTCCTGGCCTGGCCACGAGTGCAAGCGCTGCTGGCAAGCGACACCCAGCAACTTGACTCGCTGCGCCAAGACCTGGCCGCGACCCGCGCCCAGCTCGCCGATCTGGCCAACCGCCCGGTTCCGGCGCCCACCGCCGATGCCGAATTGGAGCATCGCCTGGCCGCCCTGGAGAAAGCCCAGCCTGCCGCCACGCCCCATCTGGCCGAGGAGGTCAAGGCGCTGTCCGATGGCTTGGCCCAGCTTCAAAAGACCGCCGCCGATGCCGCCGCCGTACTGCGCCTGGCCGATCGACTGGCCAAGGTTGAGGGCGAATTGCGCGAGGTGCAGGCCCGACGCAGCTCGGCCGCCGCTCAATTGCTGGCCATTGGCCAATTGCGTTCGGCAGTCGATCAGGCGCTACCCTTCGACGCCGAATGGCGGGCGGTCAAGGCGCTGGCGCCCGACGACACCGAGGCGGCGCGGGTGCTGGCGGTGATCAAGCCGCAAGCGCTAGCCGGCATTCCCACCCGAGCCACCCTGATCGACCGCTTTGGCCGCCTGGAGCCGGCCATCATCCGCGCCGAGGCGCTGCCGGCCGGTGATTCCTGGTGGCACCAAGCGCTGAACCGCCTGATGACGGTGGTCACCATCCGCCGCGAGGATGGTGAAGCCGGCGGGGATGGCGCTGCCGCCATCGTGGCGCGGGTACGGACCAGATTGGCCGGCAACGATTTCGCCGCCGCCATCGCCGAGGCCGAGCATTTGACCGAGGGACCGGCCGAATCCGCCAAGACCTGGCTTGAGGATACCCGCGCCCGCCTGGCCGCCGATCAGGCCCTGTCCGAGCTGACCGCCCAGGCGGTAGCCGCCATCGGCGCGAGGCAATGATGGCCCGCCGCCTGTTCCTGTTCGCCCTGCTGACCGCCCTGGTGGTGGCCTGTGCGGTGTGGCTGGCCGACCGGCCGGGCGAGGTGATGGTGCGCTGGCAGGGCTGGCGGATCGACACCTCGGTGCCGGTGGCGGTGGCCGCCCTGGTGCTGGTCCTGGCATTCGGCGCCTGGGTGATTCGGCTGGGCAGCGCGCTGCTCGCCGCCCCTGGCCGCTGGCGCGACGGGCGCCGGGCCAAGCGCAAGGAGGACGGCTATCGCGCCCTGTCCGATGGGCTAGCGGCGATCAGCGTCGGCGATGCCAATGCCGCCCACAAGCTAGCCAAGCGGGCCGATCGCCTGCTGGCCGACCATGCTTTGACCGGATTGCTGTCGGCCCGCGCCGCCGAAATGTCCGGCGACGGCGCCGAAGCCGAGCGCCGTTTTGAGACCATGCTGGAGCGACCTGAAACCGCCTTCATCGGCCTGCGCGGTCTGATGGCGCGGGCGGTGGCGCAGGGTGATCGCAGGGCGGCGTTGGACTATGCCCACCGCGCCTTTGCGCTCAATCCCAGTGCCGACGGCTTGGCCGTCGATCTGTTCGACCTCCAGGCCCGCGCCAGCCTTTGGATCGAGGCCGAGCTGACCCTGGCCGAGGCGGCCAAACGCGGCGCCCTGAGCGGCGAGGCGCTTGATCGCCGTCGCGCTTTGGTCTTCAACGAACGCGCCCGTGCCGCCGAGCAATCCGGCGATGCCGCCGAGGGCGCCCGACTAGCCCTGGCCGCCACCCAGGCCGATTCCTCTCTTACCGACGCCGCCACCCGCGCCGCCCGCTTGCTGCAGCGCCTGGGCAAGGCGCGCAAGGCTGCCGCCACCCTGGAAAGCGCCTGGAAGGCCGCCCCCCATCCGGCCCTAGTCACCGCCTGGCGGGCTTTGGCCCCGGCCGAACTTCCGCTCGACCGGGTCAAGCGGTTGGAAAAGCTGGTCCGCGCCAACCCGGACGGCATCGATGGCCACCTCGGTTTGGCCGAGGCGTTGCTTGACGCCAAGCTATGGGGCCAGGCCCGGAGCCATCTGGAGGCCGCCATCGCCGCCGGCCCGACCCGCCAGGCCCACGCCCTGCTGGCCCGGCTTGCGCGCGACGAAAAGGGCGACCTTGCCGCCGCCACCGCCTGGACTGCCAAACCGGCCGCCGAGGATGCCACCTGGCGCTGCTCCGCCTGCGGCACGCGGCCGGCGGAATGGTCTTCCGCCTGCCCCTCCTGCGGCGCCATCGACACGTTGGCTTGGAAATGAGCGGCGAGATCGTCCTTTATAACACCGAGGACGGCCGCACCCATATTCGCCTCCAGGTCGAACACGGCACGGCTTGGCTGAGCCAGGCTGAAATGGCCGAGTTGTTCCAGACCACCAAGCAGAATGTCAGCGTCCATATTCGCAACGTCCTGGCCGAGGGCGAACTGACCGCCGAGGCAACTGTCAAAGAATTCTTGACGGTTCAAACCGAAGGGGAACGCCAGGTTAAGCGCCGCATCACAGTCTATCGCTTGGACATGATCCTGGGCGTCGGCTACCGGGTGCGCAGCCCCCGCGGGACCCAATTCCGCCGCTGGGCCACCACCGTGCTGCAAGATTATCTGGTCAAAGGCTTTGCCCTGGACGACCAGAAGCTGAAGGAGCCTGCGGGCGGCTGGGATTATTTCGACGAGTTGCTGGAGCGCGTCCGGGAAATCCGGGCCTCGGAGAAGCGCTTCTATCAGAAGGTTCGGGACCTATTCAGCACCGCCGTCGATTACGACCGGACCGACGAAACGGCGCGGCGATTCTTTCAGACCATCCAGAACAAGATGCTGTGGGCCGTCACCGGCCACACCGCGGCCGAACTGATCCTCGAACGGGCGGATCCAACCTCGTCCAATATGGACCTGACCAACTGGGCTGGCGGCAAGGCACGCAAGGCCGACATCGCCACCGCCAAAAACTATCTGGCTGAAACCGAGGCCCGTGAACTCGACCTGCTGGTGTCAGCCTTCCTCGACCTAGCCACCGATCGCGCCACCCGCCGCCAGCAAACCACCATGACAGAATGGACGGATTTCGTGGATTCCTACCTGAAGCTGGCCGAGCGGGCGGTACTGACCCACGCGGGCAGCGTCAGCCACGAGCGGATGTTGAAGGTCATCGACCAACGCTATGGCGCTTTCGATGCCGCGCGCAGGAAAGCCGATTTTCAGGCCGCCGAGATCGATCACGAACGGGAAGTCGAGACGGAACTGAAGCGGATCGAGGCCATGGCGACCGCCGCAAAGGTGCACCGATGAGCGACGAAGACCTCGACCGTCACAAAGACAAGATGGCCAAAAAGAAGGCCTCGCGCGATAAGCTGATGGCCAAGAAGACTGCCACACGCGGGCTGGTGATCGTCCATACCGGCCCCGGCAAGGGCAAATCCACCGCCGCCTTCGGCATGGCGCTGCGAATCATCGGCCACGGCCACAAAGTCGGCATCGTCCAGTTCATCAAGGGCGCCTGGGACACCGCCGAGCGCCGGGTACTGGAGGGCTTCGGCGATCAGGTGGTGTTCAAGGCGATGGGCGAGGGCTTCACCTGGGAGACCCAGGATCGCGCCCGCGACGTCGCCGCAGCCAGCCGCGCCTGGGAAATCGCCGCCGCGATGTTGGCCGATGCGGGCTTGGCGATGGTCATTCTCGACGAGATCAACGTGGCTTTGCGCTACGATTATCTGTCCTGGCCGGACATCGAGGCCGCGCTCGGCGCCCGCCCCGAGGGTCAGCATGTGGTGCTGACCGGGCGCAACGCACCGCCGGCCCTGATCGAGATGGCCGATCTGGTCACCGAAATGACCATGGTCAAACACCCCTTCCGCGAGGGCGTCAAGGCCCAGCCGGGGGTCGAGTTCTAGGGAGAGGTCGCCAATGTTTTCCCGTTTCTCCGCCATTCTGGCCCTGCTAATGCTGCTGGCCGGCACCGCCGCCGCCCAGGAGGTGACCGATCAGTCGATGATGGTGTCGCGCGCCGCCAACACCGTGGAGCGGCTGCGCAGCGATCCCCACATGCAGGTTGATATCACCAACCTGCTGGGCCGCGCCCGCGCCGTGCTGATCGTCCCCGATCTGGTCAAGGGCGGCTTCATCTTCGGCGCCGAATACGGAACCGGGGTGCTGCTGGCCAAGAGTGCCGATGGCCATTGGAGCGGGCCGGCCTTCTACTCGGTCGCCTCGGGCAATTTCGGCCTTCAGATTGGCCTTCAGGACGCCTCCAGCCTGTACATCATCATGAGCGACGGCGGCCTATCGGCGATCATGAACAACCGCCTGAAGCTGGGGGCCGATGCCGGAATCGCCGTGGCGGTGGTGGGAGCGGGCGCCTCGGCCTCGACCACCACCAATGCCGGCGCCGACGTTTACGCCTTCAACACCGCCATCGGACTCTATGGCGGTGTCAGCCTGGAAGGCTCGGCCATCCTGCCGCGCGAGTCATGGAACGCCGCCTATTACGGCGGCAATCCCAGTCCCACCGACATTGTGGTGGCCCGCCGAGTCGATAATCCGCAAACCGACCATCTGAGGGACCTTCTTGCCCGCTAAACTGATGTTCCAGGGCACCGGGTCGGACGTCGGCAAGTCGTTGCTGGTGGCCGGGCTGTGCCGGCTATTCGCCCGCCAAGGATTGGCGGTGCGGCCGTTCAAGCCGCAGAACATGAGCAACAATGCCGCCGTCACCGAAGATGGCGGCGAGATCGGCCGCGCCCAGGCCTTGCAGGCCCGCGCCGCCGGGCTGGCGCCCATCACCGACATGAACCCGGTGCTGCTGAAGCCGGAAAGCGACACCGGCGCCCAGGTCATCGTCCAGGGCAAGGTGGTCGGCCACGCCAAGGCGCGCGACTACCACGCCATGAAGCTGTCCCTGCTGCCGCGCGTGCTGGAAAGCTTCAACCGACTGGGCCACGGCGCCGATCTGCTGGTGGTGGAAGGCGCCGGTAGCGCCGCCGAAGTCAATTTGCGCGAATCCGACATCGCCAATATGGGCTTCGCCGAGGCCGCCGATGTGCCGGTGGTGCTGATCGGCGACATCGATCGCGGCGGGGTCATCGCCTCCATCGTCGGCACCTGGGAGCTGCTGCCGCTAGCGGAAAAAGCCCGGCTCAAGGGCTATGTCATCAATAAGTTCCGGGGCGATCCGGCCCTGTTCCAACCGGCGCTGGCCATCATCAAACAGCGTACCGGGCTGAATTGCCTGGGGATCATCCCCTGGTTCCCGGCAGCGGCGCAGTTACCGGCCGAGGACGCCGCCTCCTTGAGCGGCGGCGCCTCGGGACATGGGGCGATCCACATCGCCGTGCCCCGGCTATCGCGCATCGCCAATTTCGACGATTTCGACCCGCTGGCGGCGGAGGCCGATCTGCGCCTATCGATGATCGCGCCGGGAAGGCCACTGCCGGGCGATGCCGATCTGATCGTGCTGCCCGGCTCGAAATCGACCATCGGCGACCTCGCCTTTTTCCGCGCCCAGGGCTGGGACATCGATCTGGCCGCCCATGTCCGTCGCGGCGGCAGGGTGATCGGCATCTGCGCCGGCTATCAGATGCTGGGCAAAACCATCGCCGATCCATTGGGCTGCGAAGGCCCGCCCGGATCGCAAGCCGCCGGCCTCGGCCTGCTCGACGTCGCCACCGTGATGGAAGGCGATAAGGTGCTGCGCCAGGTGGATGGCCACGATTGCGCCGGCCACGCCGTCAGCGGCTACGAGATGCATATGGGCCGCACCGATGGCCCCGATGCGGCCCGCCCAATGCTGATGCTCGACGGCCGCCCCGATGGCGCGATCTCGGCCGATGGATTGGTGATGGGCTGCTACCTGCACGGATTGTTCGCCGCCGATGGCTGGCGCGACGCGTTGCTGGCCTCGCTGCAAGCCGGGCGCCAGGGCGGCATCGCCTACCAGGCCCAAATCGAAACGGTGCTGGACGGCTTGGCCGACCACCTGGCCGCCCATCTCGACATTGCCGCGCTGGCGCGGATCGCCGGACTGCCGGAGGCCTGACATGGGCGACGGCACGCTCAAGATCGATTTCGTCGGCGGTGCCCTCGGCTTCCGCTTGCGCTCAGGTGGCGGCGGCGCCGAGTCCTTACGCCGGGCAGTGGGCGGCTGGGGCGCCGGCAAGGCCCCGGTCGTGGTCGATGCCACCGCCGGCCTGGGCCGCGACGGCTATTTGCTGGCCTCAATGGGGGCACGAGTCACCCTGATCGAACGCTCGCCCGAGGTCCACGCCCAGTTGAGGGAAGCCCTGGATCGAGCCGCTGCGGAACCGACCCACGCCGAGATCGTCGAGCGGATCACCCTGCTGCACGGCGACGCCAAGGACCTGCTGCCCTCCCTCGCCGCCGAGGTGGTGCTGGTCGATCCCATGCACCCGCCGCGCCGGGGCACAGCCCTGGTCAAGGCCGAGATGCGGGTGTTGCGGCGCCTGGTCGGCGCCGACCCGGATGCGCGCGAGCTGATGCTGGTGGCCCTGGCCACCGCCACCAAGCGGGTGGTGCTGAAATGGCCGTTGCACGGCGAGATGCTGCCCGACCTCCCCAAGCCGTCGCACCAGATCCTGGGCAAGACCACGCGGTATGATGTGTTCATGGTCGCGAAAACGTCGCCCTAACCCAGCGCCGCCACCAGATCGGCCCACAAATCCTCGACCGCCTCCAGCCCGACCGACAGGCGCAGCAGATCGCGCGGCACCGGCGAGCCGGCACCCTCGATGCTGGCGCGGTGCTCGACCAGGCTTTCCACCCCGCCGAGCGAGGTCGCCCGCTTCCAGACATTGAGTTTTGCCGCCACCCGGATGGAGGCATCCTCGCCGTCCTTAACCCGGATCGACAGCATGCCGCCGAAGCCGCCTTGCATCTGGCGCCGGGCCAGATCGTGGCCGGGAAACGACCGCAAACCGGGGTACAGCACCTCGGCGATGGCCGGATGCGCTTCAAGCTTCTCGGCCAGAGCCAAGGCGCTGGCCGATTGCCAGCGCACGCGGGGAAACAGGGTGCGCAGGCCGCGTTGCAGCAGCCAGGCCTCGAACGGACCGATCACCCCGCCGCCCTGCCCCAGCACGGTCTTGATCCGTGCCCAGTAATCATCGTCGCGGGCGGTGGTCAGGGTGCCGGCGACCACGTCGGAATGGCCGTTCAGGTATTTGGTGGCCGAATGCATCACCAGATCGGCGCCAAGACTCAGCGGCCGTGTCAGCACCGGGGTGGCCACAGTGGAATCCACCACCAAACGAGCGCCAGCGCCATGGGCCAGGGTGGCGATGGCGGCAATGTCGCTGACCGACCACAACGGATTGGCCGGGCTTTCCAGCCAGACCAGCTTGGTGCGGCCGGGCTTCAAAGCCGCCTCGACGGCGGCCAGATCGGCCGTATCGACCGGCTCGACCACCAGACCCCAGCGGGTGGCGAAGCCCAGCAACCAGGCCCGCAACGCCCAATACATCACCGTCGGCACCACCACATGGTCACCGGGGTCGAGCGCCAGGAACGCCGCATTGGCCGCCGCCATACCCGACGCGAACAGCAGGGTGGCGGCGCCGCCCTCCAGCGCCGTCAAGGTATCGGCGGCGAGCGCATAGGTGGGGTTGTCGGGCCGGGAATAGCAGATGCCTCGCCCATAGCCGAGATCGACATCGCGCTCGTAGGTGGTCGAGGGATGGAGCGGCGGGATGATCGCGCCGGTGGCCGCATCCACTTTCGCGAGGGTTTGCGCGGCCAGGGTCTCTGGCCGCGACGTCCGGTCAGCCATGGGTCTTGACCGTCAGGGCCAGGCGGGGCGGCCGGGCCAAGGTCTGGAACACCACGCAATAGCGTTCGGTCAGCTTGGTCAGTTGATCGATCCGCTCTTGGGATTCAGTGGTCTCGATATCGAAGGTAAGGCGGATATCGCCAAAGCCGACCGGGGCATCCTTGGCTACGCCCAACGTGCCGCGAAAATCGAGATCGCCCTCGGCAGAGACGCTGCCGCCCTTCAAGTCGAAGCCGATGGCGGTGGCCACCGCCTTCAAGGTGACGCCGGCGCAGGCCACCAAAGCGTCGAGCAGCATATTGCCCGAGCAGGCGAAGGCGCCGGTGCCGCCGGTGGCCGGATGCAGACCGGCCTCGACCAAAGCGCGGCCGGTTTCGACCCGGCAGACGATGTCGTCGGCGGCCAATTCGCCGCGGGCCGACAAGGTGATGACGGCGCTATCGGGCTCGGCCTTGTACTTGTCTTTGAGCGGTGCCTGTAGGGCGCGCAGATTGTCGGCGTTCATGACTTCTCCTTGGTCAGGGTGTCTTGGCGGCACCGGACAATGTCCTCCACCACGACGGGGTCGGCAAGCGTCGAGGTGTCGCCGAAATTCTCGAAATCGTCGGCCGCCACCTTGGTCAGGATGCGACGCAGGATCTTGCCGGCGCGGTTCTTGGGCAAGGCCGGCGCCCATTGAATGATGTCGGGGCTGGCAATCGGGCTGATGCGGGCGCGCACCAGCTCGACGATCTCCCGGCGCAGGTCGTCGCTTTCGGCGATGCCGTCCTTGACGGTGACGTAGGCGAAGACGCCCTGACCCTTGATCGGGTGGGGATAGCCGACCACCGCCGATTCGGCCACCGAGGGGTGGGACGAAATGGCGCTTTCCAGCTCGACGGTGCCGAGCCGGTGGCCGGCGACGTTGATGACGTCATCGACCCGGCCGGAGATGCGATAATAGCCGTCGGCATCGCGGGTCACCCCGTCGCCGGTGAAGAAGCGGCCGGGAAAGGGGGCGAAATAGGTGCGCACAAAGCGCTCGTGGTCATGCAGGATGGTCCGCGCCTGGCCCGGCCACGAGCCCCGGAAACACATATTGCCAGTGGCGGGGCCGTCCAGGGTGACGCCATTGACATCGACCACCTCGGGCTGGATGCCAAAATAGGGTCTGCCCGCCATTCCCGGCTTGTTGGGCAAGGCGCCGGGAATCGGCACCAGCAGCACCGCCCCGGTCTCGGTCTGCCAATAGGTATCGACGATCGGGCAGCGGCCGCCGCCGATCACCGCGTGAAACCAGCGCCAGGCCTCGGGGTTGATCGGCTCGCCGACCGAACCCAGCACCCGAAGACTGGACAGATCGTGCTTGTTCACCGGCCCCTCGCCTTCGCGCATCAGCGAGCGCAACGCGGTGGGGGCGGTATAGAAGATGTTGACCCGGTGGCGCTCGATGATCGACCACCAGCGCGACGAATCAGGCCAACTGGGCACACCTTCGAACATCACGCTGGTGGCACCGTTCAGCAATGGGCCATAGAGCTTGTAGGTATGGGCGGTGACCCAACCGACATCGGCGGTGGACCAGAACACGTCGCCTTCGTGCCAGTCGAAGATGATCCGCCACGACGTGCCGGCATGGACCAAATAGCCGCCGGTGGTGTGGACCAGCCCCTTGGGCTTGCCGGTCGAACCCGAGGTGTAGAGGATGAACAGCGGATCTTCGGCGCCGATTTCGGCCGGCTCGCACCAGGGTTCCGCCGCCGCTACCGCGTCCTCGTACCAGACGTCGCGACCGGGGGTGAACGGAACCTCGGCGCCCGAACGCCGCACCACCACCACATGGCGGATGCTGGGCCGTCCGGCCACCGCCACGTCGGCGTGGCGCTTCAACGGCACCACCCGGCCACCGCGAAAGCCCTCGTCGGCGGTGATCAGCGCCTTGGCCCCGGCATCCTCGATGCGGTTAGCCAGGGCCTCGGACGAGAACCCCGAGAACACCACCGAATGGACGGCGCCGATGCGGACGCAGGCCATCATCGCCACCATCACCTCGGGGACCACCGGCAGGTAGATGGCGACCACGTCGCCCTTGCCGATGCCCAGCCCCTTCAGCACGTTGGCCAGACGGTTGACCTTGTCGGCCATCTGCCCCCAGGTGACGATGCGGCTCTCACCGGGGCGGTCGCCCTCCCACAGCACGGCCGGCTGGTCGGCCTTGGCCGGCAGATGGCGATCAATACAATTGACCGAAGCATTCAGGGTGCCATCGGCGAACCAGCGGATATGGACATCGGCGGGTTCGAAGCTGGCGTCCCGGACCTGGGTGAACGGGCGGATCCACTCAAGGAACCCCGCCTGATCGCGCCAAAAGCCCTCGGTGTCGTCGATGGAACGCTGGTAGAGACGCTCATAGGCCGCCGCATCGACATGGGCGTGGCCGGCGAATTCGGGGGGAACGGGATAGATCTCGGACATGGCGGAACTCGGCGTCAAATGGCGGCGGCGGGAAAGGTTTCGTCGCCGGAGGGATTGCGGCTAGCCTGGTCCAGGGCCGTCAGAAGTTTGTATTTCCATCTGAGGAATTCCGGATCGAGGCGGTCGCGGGGACGCCGCTGGGGCGGCACCAGCTCGGCCCGGACCCGGCCAGGATTGGGTTCCATGACGACGATACGGTCGGCGAGGAACAAGGCCTCCTCAATGTCGTGGGTGACCAGGATCATGGTCGGCCGGTCATAGGCCCACAGATCAAGCAGATGCTCCTGCAGATCATTGCGGGTGAGCGCGTCCAGCGCCGAGAACGGCTCGTCCAGCAGCAGCACCTTGGGGCGGCCGACCAAAGCGCGGGCCAGCGCGACGCGCTGGGCCTGGCCACCCGACAATTCGCGCGGCCAATGGCCGAGATGCGAGGCCAGACCGACACGGGCCAGCGCCTCGGACACCCGCGCCGTTTGTTCCGCTGCGGGCAGATGACGGATGCCGAACCCGACATTGCGCTCAATGGGCAACCACGGCATCAGCCGTGGCTCCTGGAACACCATGCCGATTTCCGGACGCGGCCCGGTGACGGAAGTGCCGTCCAGCACCACCGACCCGGCGGTGGGCCGGTCCAAACCCGAAATCAGGCGCAACAGGGTGCTCTTGCCGCAGCCCGAGCCCCCGACCACCGCCAGGATTTCGCCCTCGGCCACCCGCAACGTGACCCCGGTCAGGGCGAGCCGGCCGTTGGGGTAGCGCTTGTCGACTCCGTCGATCGCCAGCATTGCCGCTACTCCGCCGGCCTGAAGGAATCTTGCCAAACCAGAAACCGCGCCGACACCGAGGCCAGAATCCAATCGGTCAGCTTGCCGAGCACGGCGAAGGCGGTGATGGCGGCCAGGATCACCGCCGGCCTGCCGGTCTGCTGACCATCGACCAGCAGGAAGCCCAGGCCCTGCTCGGCTCCCATGAACTCGGCGGCGACCACGAACATCCAGCCGAGACCAAGCCCGGCGCGCAAAGCCACCACGTAACTGGGCAAGGTCGCCGGTAACAAGACCCGAGTGATCATCTCGCGGTGGCTGAAACGGAAGATGCGGCCGACTTCGACCAGCTTGCGATCGACTCCCATCACCGCTTCGGACAGGGCCAGATAGATCGGGAAGAACACGCCGACCGCGATCAGGATCACCTTCGAGGTCTCGAAGATGCCAAACCACAGAATGAACATCGGCACCCAGGCGATCGACGGGATACTGCGGAGCGCCTGCAAGGACGGGTCGATCAGACGGCGGACGGCGCCCCAATAGCCGCTGACCGCGCCCAGCACGGTGCCGGCCGCGACGCCGAACAGAAAGCCGAGGGCCACCCGTTGCAGGGTGGCCAGCACGTGGTCGAGCAATTCCCCGGTCTTGGCCAAACCAACCAGGGTGCCGATCACCCTCGACGGCGTCGGCAGCAGACGCCCGTCGCTCCATTTCAGCGCCACCACCACTTCCCAGCCAACGGCCAAAGCCACCGGCAGAACGAACCCGACCAGCCAGCGGCCGGTCGGGCGACGAACGGGAACGGCCGCCCCGGTGGGCGAGGCGGCGGAGGAAGCGGCAACGGGATTGGCAGGAAGGCTCACTTTATTCCCAATTTGGTGACAAACGACGCATCGATCAGGCTGGCGGCGGTAGCGGGCACATCGATTTCGGGCGGGATCACGCCGGCCTGCTGGAGGGCGATGCCGGCGCCTTCGATGGTCTTCCTCTGGCGGTCGCCGATGGCGGCGGTCGACAAATCGGTGCGCTCCAACTGCCGGGTGGCCACCGCGTCACTGAGCTTGGCCTGTTCGGCGATGATCTTCCTCAGTTCGCCGGGATTGGCAATGGCGAAAGCGCGGGCGCGCTCGTAAACCTGAAGTACCTTGACCACCAATTGGGGATGATCGGCGGCGAAATCCTCGCGGGTATTTAAGACGCCCCAGGTGTTGATATCGGCGTTGCGATAGAACAGTCGCGCATTGTCGTCCAATTCGGCCTGGGCCATCAGCGGGTCGAGACCGGCCCAGGCATCGACGTCGCCCTTGGCCAAAGCCAGCCGGCCGTCCTGGTGCTGCAACAGCACGATCTTGACGTCCTTCTCGGTCAGACCATTCTCGGCCAGGGTGCGGATCAGGAAGATGTGGGGGTCGGTGCCACGGGTAGCGGCGATGCGCTTGCCCTTGAGGTCGGCGACCTTGGTGATGGCCGAACCGCCCTGGGTCACCAGCGCGGTCCATTCCGGCTTGGAATAAACGTAGATCGACTTGACCGGATTGCCGTTGATGCGCGCCAACAAGGCGGCAGCGCCGGCCGACGACCCGAAATCCAGGCCTTTGGCGTTGAGGAATTCCAGGGCCTTGTTGGAACCAAGCGACAGGACCCAACGCACCTTGACGCCGTCCTTCTTCAGCTCCTCCTCAAGCCAGCCCTTGTCCTTCAATACCAGACTGACCGGGTTGTAGTAGGCGTAGTCGATTCGGACCTCATCGACCGGGTCGGCGGCACGAGCGAGTCCGCTGGCGGCGAGCAAGACCGCCGCCGTCAGGCCGGTGCGGAAGGCGATTTTCCAAAGCTTGGCAAGCGACATAGGTCTTTCTCCCACTAACAACATAATATGTGTGTTATTTACGATGAAACAACACTAATCACTGCCAGATGTTTTGTCCAGTCCTGGAGATTACCCCGCCACCGCCATCAGCCCGGCCACCGCCCCGGCATTGACCAGGCACGCCACGGCAAACAGCACCAGGGCGCGGTCGATATCGGGCGCGGTCAGGCGGGCGCGGCCGGCGCCGATCCATTTCTCATCGACCACCAGGCCGGGATATTTGCGCGGGCCGCCGAGCGCCAGGCCCAGCGCCCCGGCCATCGCCGCCTCGGGCCAGCCGGAATTGGGCGAGCGGTGGTGGCGGGCATCGGTGATCATGGTGGCGATGGCGCGGAAGGGATTGCCCTTGGGCGTTCCGCAAGCCGCCAGCGCCAGCATCAGCCCGGCCAGCCGGGCCGGCGCCAGCATGATCAGATCGTCGAGCCGGGCCGAGGCCCAGCCGAAGGCCAGGTATTTGTCGTTCTTGTAGCCGACCATGCTGTCCAGCGTATTGACGGCCTTGCACGCCATCATCCCCGGCAGACCCAAGAGGGCGTAGCACAAGGCTGGCGCCACCACCCCGTCGGCAAAGTTTTCGGCCAAGCTTTCCACGGCGGCACGGGCCACCCCGTACTCGTCGAGGGAGTTGGGGTCACGGCCGACAATGCGCGCCACCGCCAGCCGTCCTTCGGTCAGTCCGCCCTTCTTCAGGGCACGGGCGACATCGTTGACGTGGTCGAACAGGCTGCGCTGGGCCAAGAGGGTGGCGGCGACGAACACTTCCAGCAGCCAGGCATGGGGCAGAGTGCGGGCGAAGACGGAAATCGCCTCCCCCGCCCCCGCCGCCACCAGCGGCACCAGGATTGCCACGAGCGCGCCGCGCCAGCGCCGCTGGCGCGCAGAGAAGGCGAAGCGGTTGAAGCGACGGTCGAGGGCGGCGATGGCGCGCCCGATCAGGACCACCGGATGGGGGATCCAGCGGAACAGCCAAGGCATCTCGCCCAGGCAGGCATCCAGCCCCAGCGCCATGAACAGCATCAGCAGCCCAGGCGGGGCGTGGCCAAAAGAAAATCCCAAGGGAAGCATCCGACCAGCATGGTGCAGCCCTGCCAGTCACGTCAACAAGAGTGGCGTTGCCGCGCCGGCTTGCTTATGATCGCCGCCACATCCGGCCGGAGGCAGGGACCAGCCGGTCAACGACGCTCAGAGGCAAGGACCAAGCGCATGACGGACGGCAAAATTGGGGTGATGCTTTGCGGCCACGGTAGCCGCGACGTCCAGGCGATCGAGGAATTCGACGCCCTGGCCCGCAGCTTGCGCGAACATCTGCCCCAGTACGAAGTGGAAAGCGGCTATCTCGAATTCGCCAAGCCGATCATCCGCACCGGCCTCGACAAGCTGAAGGCGGCCGGGGTATCGCGCATCCTGGCGGTGCCGGGCATGCTGTTCGCCGCCGGCCACGTCAAGAACGACCTGCCGTGGGAGATCAATTCCTTCGCCGCAGACAATCCCGGCCTGGATATCCGCTATGGCCGCGAGTTGTCGATCGATCCCAAGCTGCTCCAGGCCGCCGCCGACCGCATTGCCGAGGCCGAGGCTAAGGCCAAGCCGGGCATCACACGGGCAGAGACCCTGCTGCTGGTGGTCGGGCGCGGCACCAACGATCCCGACGCCAATTCCAATATCGCCAAGGTGGCGCGCATGCTGTGGGAAGGCATGGGCTTCGGCTGGACCGAGATCGGCTTTTCCGGCGTCGCCGCCCCGCTGGTGGATCGCGCCTTGGCCCATGCGGTGCGACTGGGCTATCGCCGCATCATCGTCTTCCCCTATTTCCTGTTCACCGGCGTGCTGGTCAAGCGCATCTACGAATGGACCCGCGAGGCCGCGAGCGCCCATCCCGAGATCGAATTCGTCGAGGCGCCCTACCTCAACGACCATCCAATGGTACTGGCCAGCTTCACCGAGCGGCTGCAGGAAATCCTCGACGGCCAGGCGGTGATGAATTGCCAGCTGTGCAAATACCGCGAACAGGTCGTCGGCTATGCCGGCTCGGTGGGCGCCGTCCAGGCCGGGCATCATCATCATGTGCGTGGCATCGGCACCGATGGCGATGACCATCATGACCATGGGCATGACCACGGGCACGATCATGGGCATGGCCACCATGACCACGGTCATCACCACCATCACCACGACGACTGACGGGGCGGAAGAATGACCGCCTGGATCAAGGACCCGGCCGAAATCTACCGCCGTTCCTTCGCCACCATCCGCGCCGAGATCGATCTGGGCCCGGTGCCGGCCGAGTTGCACGATCTGGTGATCCGGGTCGTCCATGCCTGCGGCATGCCCGAGATCGTCGCCGACATGGCCTGGAGCGAGGGTGCCGCGTCCCAAGGCATCGCCGCCCTGAAGGCCGGGGCGCCGATTCTGGTCGATGCCGAAATGGTCGCCCACGGCATCATCCAATCCCGGCTGCCCCTGGCCAACCGGGTGGTCTGCACCCTGGGCGAGCCGGTGGTGGCCCGCACCGCCAAGGCGCTGGGCACCACCCGCTCAGCGACTGCGGTGGAATTGTGGGGGACCATGCTGGACGGAGCGGTGGTGGCCATCGGCAACGCCCCCACAGCGTTATTCCGCTTACTGGAACTGATGGCCGAGGGAGCGCCTCGCCCGGCCCTGGTGCTGGGCTTCCCGGTCGGTTTCGTCGGCGCCGCTGAATCGAAGGAGGCCCTGGCCGAGTCCGACCTGCCCTTCGTTACCCTACGCGGCCGAAAGGGCGGCAGCGCCATGGCGGCGGCGGCGATCAACGCGCTGGCGGGGGGGCTGGCGTGACCGCCCCCTGGCTGACCATCATCGGCATCGGCGAAGACGGCATTGACGGACTCTCCCCCGCTGCTCGCGCCCTGGTAGAGGGTGCCGACATCCTGGTGGGCGGCGAGCGCCATTTGACCTTGGTCGGCGAAATCGCCGCCGAAAAGCACGCCTGGCCGTCGCCCTTCGCCCAGGGCCGCGCTTTGCTGGAGAGCTTGCGCGGGCGCCGGGTGGTGGTGCTGGCCTCGGGCGATCCCATGTGGTTCGGCATTGGCGCCACCCTCACCCGCTGGTTCGACCCCGCCGAAATGACCGTGTTGCCCCATCCAGGCGCCTTTTCGCTGGCGGCGGCGCGGCTGGGCTGGCCGCTGCAAAACTGTTTGTGCCTGACTGTCCATGGCCGCCCGCTGGCCTCCCTGGTGCTTAACTTTCAGCCCGGCCGCCGTTTGCTGATCCTGGGCGAGGATGGCGGCAGCCCTGCCGCCATCCTCGCCCTGTTGGCCGAATCCGGCTTCGCCGCCAGCCGGTTGCTGGTGCTGGAACGCCTGGGCGGTCCGCAAGAGCGCATCGTCGAAGGTGCCGGCCCCGCCGATCCGCTGGCGGTGATCGCCGTCGAGCTCGCCGCCGATCCTGGCGCCCGGCCATTGTCGCTGGTGCCTGGTCTGCCCGACGATGCCTTTCTCCATGACGGCCAATTGACCAAGCGCGAGATCCGCGCCGTCACCCTGGCCGCTTTGGCGCCCCTGCCGGGTCAAATGCTGTGGGATGTTGGCGCCGGCAGCGGCTCGGTGGCGATCGAGTGGATGCGGGCCGGCGGCACCGCCATCGCGCTGGAACCCCGCCCCGAACGGGCCGAGCGCATCGCGCTGAACGCCGCCCGGCTGGGGGTGCCCGGCCTGACCCTGATCCGCGCCGCCGCCCCGGCCGGATTGCCCACGGGAACGCCCGACGCGGTGTTCGTCGGCGGCGGGGTCTCGGCACCCGGCGTATTGGACGCCTGCTGGAGCGTCTTGGCTCCGGGCGGAAAGCTGGTGGCCAATGCCGTCACCGCCGAGGGCGAGGCCGCCTTGCTGGCCTTCCACGCCAGCCATGACGGCGAATTGTCCCGCCTGTCTGTCGCCCGACTGGGCGCGGTCGGCCAGTTCCATTCCTGGCACGCCGCCATGCCGGTGACCCAATATTGCGGGACGAAGCCATGAGCGGCACCCTGTATGGCATCGGCATCGGGCCGGGCGATCCCGAATTGCTGACCCTGAAAGCGGCGCGTCTGCTGACCGCGCTGCCCGTGCTGGCTTGGCCGGCGCCGCTGGAGGGACCGGGCATGGCGCGCAGTATCGCCGCCGCCGCCATCCCCGCCGGCAAGACTGAGATCGCCATTCGCCTTGGCTTCCGCCCCGAGCGCGACGACACCGACGAGGCCTACGATGCCGGCGCCACCGCCATCGCCGCCCATCTGGAGGCCGGGCGCGACGTCGGGGTGCTGTGCGAGGGCGATCCCTTGTTCTTCGGCAGCTTCATCTATCTGCTGGCCCGCCTGTCACCCACCTATCCAGTCGAAGTGGTGCCGGGAGTGTCGTCGCCGATGGCCGCCGCCGCTTTGCTGCGCCAGCCGTTGACCACCCTCGACGACAGCCTGGCCATCGTCCCCGCCACCAAGAGCGAGGCCGAGATCGAACGTCTGCTGGCTGGCGCCGACGCCGCCGTGGTGATGAAGGTCGGCCGCCATTTGGCCAAAATCCGCCGAGTGTTGGCCCGTCTCGGCCTGGAGGCGGGGGCGCGGGTGGTCGAACGGGTCGGCCTTGAGGGCGAGCGCGTTCTCAGCCTGGACCAGGCCGAAGCCGCCGGGCCAATCTATTTTTCGTTGATCCTCATTCACCGCGTTAAGGATAAGCACCCATGACGGCGATCGTCATCGTCACCGCCGCCGCTTTGGCCACCGCCCGCCGCATCAAGGCGATCCTGCCCGAGGCGGAAATCCACGGCCTAGCCGGGCGCATTGAGGGCGCCGATATCGCCTTCACCGACACCGCCACGCATCTGCGTGACCTGTTCACCGCCGGACGGCCGATCCTGGGCATCTGCGCCGCCGGCATCCTGATCCGCGCCCTGGGGCCGCTCTTCGCCGACAAGTGGGCCGAGCCGCCGGTGCTGGCGGTAGCCGCCGATGGCTCGGCGGTAGTGCCGCTGTTGGGCGGCCACCACGGCGCCAATGCCCTGGCCCGCCGGCTGGCCGACGCGCTGGGCGGCAGGGCCGCCATCACCACCATCGGCGAGTTGATGCTGGGTGTGGCGCTGGACGAGCCGCCGCCGGGCTGGCGGGTGGCCAATCCCGAGGCGGCCAAGCCGGTGGCCGCCGCCCTGCTGGCTGGCCAAAAGGTGCGGCTGGAGGTCGAGGACGGCGATGCCGCTTGGCTTGGCCAGTTGAAATTCTCCGAAGCCGGCGAGTGCGCCATCCGCGTCACCGCCCACGCGATCGATTCGGAAGACGCGGAATTGGTGCTGCACCCGCCGGTGCTGGCGCTGGGGGTGGGCTGCGAGCGCGGCCTGCCAGCCGAAGATTTGTCCGACCTCGTTCACGAGACCTTTGCCGCCGAGGCCTTGGCGCTGGAGGCGGTGGCCTGCGTCGTCTCCCTCGACCTCAAGGCCGACGAGGCGGCGGTGCATGCCCTGGCCGCCGAATTGGGGGTGCCGGTCCGCTTCTTCCCGCCCGAGCGGCTGGAATTGGAAACGCCCCGCCTGGCCAATCCGTCCGATGTGGTGTTCGCCGAGACAGGCTGCCACGGCGTCGCCGAGGGCGCGGCCCTGGCCGCCGCCGGGCCAGATTCCACCCTGCTGGTTCCCAAGGTCAAAGGCGCACGCGCCACCTGCGCCGTGGCGCGCGCCACCGGCCTGATCGACGCCGCCCAAGTGGGGCATCCGCGCGGCAAATTGTTCGTGGTCGGCATCGGCCCCGGCGCGGCCCAGTGGCGGACTCCGGAAGCCTCGTCCGCCATCGCCGCCGCCAGCGATCTGGTCGGTTATGGCCTGTATCTCGATTTGCTGGGCGAGGCCGCTACCGGCAAGATTCGCCACGAAAGCGGCCTGGGGGCCGAGACCGAGCGGGCACGGATGGCGCTGGACCTGGCCGGCGAGGGCCGCATTGTCTGCCTGGTCTGTTCCGGCGATGCCGGCATCTACGCCCTGGCCACCCTGGTGTTCGAATTGCTCGACCGCGAGAAGCGGCCCGATTGGGCGCGCATCGAGGTGGCGGTGGTACCGGGAATCTCGGCCCTGCAAGCGGCGGCGGCGCGGGCCGGCGCTCCGGTCAATCACGATTTCTGCACTATCTCGCTGTCCGATCTGCTGACGCCCTGGCCGACCATCGAACGCCGGCTGCACGCCGCCGCGTCGGCCGATTTCGTGGTCTGCTTCTACAATCCGGTGTCGCAACGCCGCCGCGACCAATTGGCCAAGGCCCGCGACATCCTGCTCTCCGGCCGCCCGCCGGAGACTCCGGTGGTGCTGGCCCGCCAGCTTGGCCGTCCCGGCGAGACGGTGGAGATCATCACCCTGGGCGAATTGACCCCAGAGCGGGCCGACATGCTGACCATGGTGGTGGTGGGCAATTCCGAAAGCCGGCGGCTGGACTTCGGCGGCCGGGATTGGCTGTACACGCCGCGCGGCTACGCCAAGAAGCTTTAGATAGGGAGCACCAAGGGGGATGATCGTTCATTTCATCGGCGCCGGTCCCGGCGCCCCCGACCTCATCACCGTTCGCGGCCTGAACCTGATCCGGAAATGCCCGGTGGTGCTCTATGCCGGCTCGCTGGTGCCCGCCGAAATCGTCGCCGAGGCCCCCGACGGCGCAAGGGTGATCGATACCGCGCCCTTGACCCTGGATGAAATCCTGGCCGAGATGGTGGCAGCACAAAGCCAAGGCCTGGACGTCGCCCGCGTCCATTCCGGCGACCCTTCACTTTATGGCGCCATCGCCGAGCAAATGCGCCGGCTGGACGCTGCCGGCATCGCCTATGACGTTACCCCCGGCGTCCCCAGCTTCGCCGCGGCGGCAGCGGCACTCGCCACCGAACTGACCCTGCCTGATATCTGCCAGACGGTGATCCTGACCAGGACCGCCATGCGCTCCTCGGCGATGCCGCCGGGCGAGGACCTGACCACGCTCGGGAAAAGCGGCGCCACCCTGGCCATCCATCTCTCGGTCAACAATCTGGCCAAGGTGGTGGCTGAGTTGACCCCGCTCTACGGCGCCGATTGCCCGGTGGTGGTGGCGGTCCGGGTCAGTTGGCCCGACCAGCTCTTCATCAAGGGCAATCTGGCCGATATCCGCGACCAAGTAAAAGCGGCGGGCATCACCCGCACCGCATTGATCCTGGTCGGGCGGACCTTGGGCGAGGCGGATTTTACTGATTCACGGCTGTACGCGGCGGATCATACGCATGTGTTGCGGGGGTAAGGGCGAGCTGCATTCAGCGAGACCAACCATGCTTGGCGGCGATACCGGCAAAGACCGCTTCGGCGGATTCGACCCGGCCAGCACGTGCGGCTGCAATGCCTTCCTTGATGCGTTCGATCTGATACGCGTTCGCCTCAAGATACTGCTCGAGCGCCTGATTGACGATGTAATTGCGGGAACGGTCCATGGCGACCGCCAGCGCGTCAATATCGGAGATCGTCGCCTTGCTGGCCCGCACGGTGATCGGCTCAGTCGGTTGCACCTGGGTCACCTGATATCTCCTGTGTTCGCTTGTAATCATAACGTGGGGTGAGGTTGGTTGGAAGGCCTCTTAAGGACGACCCACCCATCCCACCGCCGCCGCCACCTCGGCCACCGCCTCCACCCCCGCCACCACCGGCGGCCGGCGGATCATCAGGACCGGCAGGGACAGGGTGCGGGCGGCTTCGATCTTGGCGTAGGTAGCGGTGCCGCCGGATTCCTTGGTCACCACCACCTTGATGCCATGCTCGGTCAGCAGCGCGGTTTCGTCGGCCAGCGAAAAGGGGCCGCGACCGAGGACGATTTGATGCTCGGGCAGGGCCAGCGTTTCCGGTGCCAGTAGGCGGATCAGCAGCCAGACAGTCGTGACCCCGGCGAAAGCGCCCAGTTCCTGGCGGCCGATGGCAAGGAAGGCGCGGTGGCCAAGGCTGGGCAGCATCCGAGCGGCTTCGGCCATCGAGTCCGCCATGATCCAGCGGTCCCCCGGAATGGGTAACCAGGACGGGCGCCGCAGCGCCAGCAGCCGCAGACCGGCGGCAGCGCAAGCCTGGGCGGCGTGGGCGGAGATGCGGGCGGCGAAGGGGTGGGTGGCATCGATCACCGCGTCGAATTGTTCGGCGCGTAGATAGGCCTCCAGCCCTTCGGCGCCGCCAAAGCCGCCAATGCGGATCGCGCCGGGCAGTCCGTTGGGCGTGGTGGTGCGGCCGGCCAGCGAGGTGACGACGTCAATTTTCGGCGCCAGCAGGCGGGCCAGTTCGGCTGCCTCGGAGGTGCCGCCCAGGATCAGCAGGCGGGGCATGGCGCACCCCCGGCGCAGCCGATTATTGCGCCACCGCGATCGACCACCCAGACCTCCACCTCGGTACCGCCGGCCAGCACCGCCAGCGCCGTTTCGCGCGCCCGCCGGGCGATGGCATCGGCCAGGCCCAACCCATCGGCCAGGGCCAACACCTGCGCCACCGATGCGCCGGCATTGGCGGCGGCCAACGGGTCCGGTCCGGCGCCCAACCGGATCAGCAACTCGACCAGCAAAGCGCGATCCACCGTCACCGCGCGGGAATGCAGATCCATCTCGCCGGCTGCCAACTTGGCCAGCTTGGCGGGGCCGCCGGCCAGGGTGAGGCGCTTTGGCGGCCGTGCCCGTAGCGCCTTCAAGACCGCTCCGGCCATGTCGCCCATGTCGAGATAGGCTTGGTCGGGCAGGTCCAGACGGCGGCGGATCGCCGCTTCCGAGGTCTTGCCGGTGGCGGCGGCGAGGTGGTCGAGGCCCAGGGCGGCGGCCACCTCGACCCCCTGCCGGATCGAATGCACCCAGGCCGAGCAGGAATAGGGCAGCACCACCCCGGTGGTGCCGAGGATCGACAACCCGCCTAGGATGCCGAGGCGGGCGTTCAGCGTCTTGGCCGCCAAGGCGGCGCCGCCGGGAATGGAAATTGTCACCACCGCGTCAGCCGACACCCCCAGCGCCTGGGCGGCGTCTGCGATATTGTCGGTGATCTGGGCGCGCGGGCCGGGATTGATGGCCGGCTCGCCCGGCGGCAGTGGCAGGCCGGACAAGGTGACCGTGCCCACCCCCTCCCCGGCCCGAAAGACGAGGCCGCTTTCCGGCGGCCCGGCTGCGACACGGGCCAGGACCAGGGAGCCATGGGTGACGTCGGGATCGTCACCGGCATCCTTGACCACCCCAGCGACCGCCCAGCCCGGCCCGGATTCGGCACGGGCCAGGACAAACGAGGCCTCCAGCCCGCGCGGCAGGCGGATGCCGACCGGATCGGGGAAGCCGCCGCCATGGAGCGCCACGAAGGCCGCCTTGGCCGCCGCCGTGGCGCAGGCGCCGGTGGTCCAGCCTTTGCGCAAATCTGATTTGGTCATTGGGGCATTGTAGCGGTTTCCCACGCTTGGCTATAGTGGCCGCCATGAGCTTCCCCGATATCGATCTCCCCCCCTTCGAACCCGGCAGCGTCTGGCTGGTGGGTGCCGGCCCCGGCGACCCTGGCCTGTTGACCCTGTTGGCCCGCCACGCCTTGGCCGAGGCCGACGTGATGGTCCATGACGCCCTGGTCGAACCACGGGTTCTGGCGCTGCTACGCCCGGGCGCCGAGTCCGAATCCATGGGCAAGCGGGGAGGCCGCGCCAGCCCACGCCAAGGGGATATCAACGACCGCCTGATCGAACTGGCCCGCCAAGGCAAGCGGGTCTTGCGGCTGAAGGGCGGCGACCCCTTCGTGTTCGGGCGCGGCGCCGAGGAGGCCCTGGCCCTGGCCGATGCCGGCATTCCCTTCCGCATCGTCCCCGGCGTCACCGCAGGCATTGGCGGGTTGGCCTATGCCGGTATCCCGGCCACCGCGCGCGACTGCAATTCGGCGGTGGCCTTCATCACCGGCCACGGCCGCGAGGGCAGCCTGCCCAACGGGGTCGATTGGGATGCCTTAGCCCGCGCCGCTCCGGTGATGGTGTTCTATATGGCGTTGCGCCATCTCGACGAGGTGGTGGCACGCCTGCTGGCCGCCGGACGACGCCCCGAGGAGACGGTGGCCATCATCAGCAATGCGGCGACTCCACGCCAGATCGTGCTGGAGACCACACTTGGCACGGTGGTGGCCGACGTTGCCGCCGCCCGCCCCGAGCCGCCCTCGCTGCTGGTGGTGGGCGGGGTGGTCGGTCTGCGCCATCGCCTGGATTGGTGGCGGCCGGGTTGATAAGTGGTCCGGGCATCGCTACAGTCTCGACCCGATGCCCAGTCCTGACAGCCTACTCGATTTGATCACCAACGGTGTTGCCGTCTGCCGCGTCGCTGCGAGCGGCCATGCCGG
>Ga0316222_1001864_pt1 | contig 24004 bp, 16 predicted proteins | sample TBH18011metaG_FD_206008 | JGI IMG/M metagenome (GOLD analysis project Ga0316222, IMG submission 206008) | Freshwater microbial communities from Trout Bog Lake, Wisconsin, USA - TBH18011 | ecosystem: Environmental > Aquatic > Freshwater > Lake > Hypolimnion/Profundal zone | place: USA: Wisconsin... | reverse complement strand
GAACGGTGGCCGCCAGTTCCTCCATGGAGGCCGCGGTCTCTTCCAGGGCGCTGGCCTGCTCCTCACTGCGCTGGGATAGATCCAGGGAACCGGCCGCAACCTCGGAGGCCGAACTGGCGATCTGCGCGGTAGCGGTGTTGATGTTCTTGACCACCTCGAACAGCTTGTTGGCGGTCTGGTTGACATCGCCCTTGAGGCGTCCGAAAAGGCCGTCGTAGTCCTTGGTGATCCGACGGGTCAGATCCCCGGCCGCCACCGCGCCCAACACGTCGGCCACATCGGATAGGGCGCCCTGGGTGCCGCGGATCTGGTCGTTGACCGCCTGGCAGAGTTGAAGCATGGCGCCGTCCTTGCCCGTCAGGTCGATCTGGCGGTTGAGTTCGCCCGCCCCGGCGGCGGTGGATACCGCGGTGACCTCCGCGACGATGGCCGCCTCGCGCTGGCGCTGCTCCTCTTCCGCTTTCTTCTGCGCCTCGTCGGCGGCCTTCTGCTCCTCTTCCATCCGCGTCTTGTCGATGGCGCTCTGCTTGAACACCTGCACCGCCTTGGCGATATCACCGACCTCATCGACGCGCTCCTGGCCTGTGATCGCCACCGAGGTATCACCCTTGGCCAAGCGTTCCATGGCGCCGAGAATGCCGCCCAGCGGCCGGGTGATCGAGCGTACGATGAACAGCGCCAGCAGGCCGCCCATCGCCAAGGCCAGCACCGCCGCGCCGATTCCCCACTTCATCATGCTGGCGGCGGTTTCCTGGCCCTTGCCGTATTCGGCTTTGGCGACATTATCCTGCAACGCGATGTCGTCCTCGATGGCCTGGAACAGCGCGGTGACCGTGGTGGTGCCGTCACCCGCCATCATCGGCTTGGCCTTGTCCATGTCGCCCGCGAGGATGAACGCGGTGACCTGCTTCCGAACCGCGCGGTAGGCTGCCAGAGTGGCCTCGATCCGATCGGCGATCAGCTTTTCGTCCGGCGTCAGATAGGTTGAGGTGTAGTCCTTCCACTGGGCGTCGATCTCGCGCTCGGAACGGTCGATCTCCTCCATGAACTGCGGCAGCCTGGCCGGTTCGGCATCGGCCATGATGCGGACGGCCAGACGGATGCGGTAGACGTCACGCTGGATGATGCCCAACTGCACCAGACAGACCGTGCGGTCCTCATAGACCGTCTTGAGGCCGGCAAGGATCGAGGACATTCCTGCGATGCCGACCCCGGCGACGACGACGAGAAACACGCCCATGGCAGCGGTCAGGATGGCCAGCCGCCCACCGATACGAATCCGCGCAATCATCGAACCCCCCTCTCAAAAGTAACCGCGATGCTCAATGGACAGGAAAGCCGTTAGGCGGCAGCCTGGGCGAGCGCGTCCTTGTCCCGGCCCAGCAGGCTGTCGAGATCGAGCAACACCACCATCCGCCCCTCGACGCTTATGAGGCCGGCGAGGAAGTCGGCGTGACCGCCGTGTTCCATCTCCGGCACCGGCTGGATCGCCGAGGCGACGACGCTGACGATATCGACCACGGCATCCGCCAGCAGCCCGACCATCATGCCGCCGATCGCCACGACGATAATGACATGGGTGGGCGTCGCCTCGGTCAGACCGTGGTGGAAACGGGCGCGCAGATCGATAATCGGCACGATGGTTCCGCGCAGATCGATGACTCCGCGCATATGCTCCGGCACCTCAGGCAGTGCGGTTGCCGGGATCCAGCCCTTGATCTCACGAATGGCCATGATGTCGACGCCATATTCCTCGGCGGCAACGGTGAAGGTTATGAACTGACGATCATCTTTCGCCATGGCCCCTCCGATACATTACAAAAACATAATATTATTCTGTTCGGCCGCATCCAAACCCAAGTTTTACCAACATTACCGGAAAATACTTTGGTTCGCCCACCATTCGCTTGATGTCACCGGTTCACGATGCCGAGATTTTTTATTTCTGTCATCGGGCCACTTTCCGAACCAGCAGCAATCCGGCATCGATCTGACGGGCCAGCAACACCTGGAAAACCAGTTCGGTATCACCGCTGCCGACCGCGACCCGGCTTTCGCCGCGCATGCGGGCCTGGATGAAGGGCTCCACCCCGCCCGCGGCCTCGGCGAAGCGGAGCATGACCGCGTTTTCCGCACGGGGACCATCGGGGCCGATGCGAATCACCCCGACCTCCATCTCCTCGGTGACCGCCTGCAACAGAATCAGCCGATCATTCTCGGTCTCCAACGCGATCCGCTCGGTCAGCAGGCGGGTCCGCGCCTTCTCCTCGACCACCAGCGCCGCCTGGGTGCGCTCGACCTCCTTGACCAGATGCTCCACATCGGCCTCCAGACCGGCCAGTTCGTCGACGGCCCGTCTCCGTTCAGCCGTTCCGCACACCCGCCCGCCCAGGCCGGCGATCCGGGCGCGCAACCGCCTGATCCGCAGGATCACATAGGCCAGGCTCCCGAGAAACAGGAGAGCGGTGATCGCGCCAAGCCCGATGCGGTACCGCAGATCCAGTGCCATGACCGGTTCCGTCCCCCCCCCCATGGCGGGACCGCTCCAGCAGGCTGGTGAAGACGATGCCGGAGCCATTGACATTCTGGCCGTTCAGATTGGGCGCGCTGATCAGATAGCGCGGCAATTGTTCGCCGAGGACGGCGCCGACGGGAACCTCCGAGGGATTGGACGAGGCCAGGATGCGGCCGAACCGGGCCTCCGACACCGTCAGGACGAAACCACGATCCAAACCACGTCCCGAAGTCGCGATCAAGAAGCCTGAATCCACCTGCGAAATCTGGATCAACTGTCCCAATTCGCCATTTGAGGCCGCGCCGCCGAGAGCGGCGGCCGAGACCATCATCGGCACGCCGTTCACCAGGATGAATCCGGCCCCATCCACCCGGGGAATGCGCGGCAGCGTCGCATCGATCGATGCCGGCGCCACCGCTCCGTCCACCCGCCAGATTCGCCTGAATCGACCGGCCTTATCGGTCATCACGATCATGCCGGTCGGCGGAAATACCCGCCGCTCACCGAACGGCATCAGCCAGGGCGGCTCGCCATCCATGATCGGCGGTTCGGCGACCGGACTCCCCGCCACCGCAGCCGCCTCGCGGCGAGCCCCGTCGCTTTGCGCCAGAATGGAGGTGAGGGCCTGGTGTTCGCGCAACAGGGCGCCAAGCCGCGAGCCGTCGCGCTCGGCCTTTTGTTCGAGCCGCGAGGCCATGTGATGATCCATGGCCAGGGCCAGGTCGCGATCATGATAGCGGTCGAGCAGCCACCACAATCCGCCATAAAGCAGCAAGCCGCCCACCAGAAGCCGGGAAGGCAACCGCGACATCATTCGGTTGGTCCGATTCTCGACCACGATCCTCGTCTTTGAAATTTTCCGGCCCAGGCGTATTGAACAGTCTTTATGATCGGCTCCGCAACCGGCAAATTGGACGCCGAATCCGCCACCTCCCCATTCCCCGCCACTTCCCCATTCCGACGTAATCGTTCCCTTCCACCAGGAGGTCTTCTTGTCCTATCGCCGCGACGGAATCACCCCGCTTCATCCCGCCGCCCTGCTGGCGACCTGGTTCGGAATCGGCCTGCTGCCCAAGGCGCCGGGAACCTGGGGATCGGCCGCCGCCCTACCCCTGGCCTGGATGCTGGTCGGCTTCGGCGGGCGGGAACTGCTGCTGGCCGCCACCCTGGCCTGCTTCGTGGTGGGCTGGTGGGCCTCGGCAGTCTATGTGGCCCGGACCAAGGCCGCCGACCCCAGCGAGGTGGTCATCGACGAAGTGGCCGGCCAGTGGCTGGTGCTGGCCCTGGCCCCCCTCGATCCGGTGGCCTATCTGGTGGGGTTCGCCCTGTTCCGGCTGTTCGACGTTTGGAAGCCTTGGCCGGTCGGCTGGGCCGATGCCAGGATCGGCGGCGGGCTGGGGGTGATGGTCGACGACATCCTCGCCGCCGGTTACGGCCTGCTCGGCATGGCCGTCTTTATCCGGCTGTGGCCATGATCGCCGCCACATGGGACGGGCTGGCGGTCCGCGCCGCCGAAGTCCTGGCGGTTCTCGGCCCTCGGGGATTGAAGGCCGTCACCGCCGAATCCTGCACCGGCGGCATGGTGGCGGCGGCGCTGACCGCCGTGGCGGGATCGTCGTCGGTGGTGGAGCGCGGCTTCGTCACCTACTCCAACGAGGCCAAGACCGAGATGCTGGGGGTTCCGTCCGAAATGATCGACACCCATGGCGCGGTCAGCGAACCGGTGGCCCGCGCCATGGCGGAAGGGGCGCTGAGCCGCTCCCGCGCCCAGGTGGCGATCGCCATCACCGGCATCGCCGGCCCCGGCGGCGGCTCCGCCGGGAAGCCGGTGGGGCTGGTGCATTTCGCCCGCGCCGCCATCGGCCAACCGACCCGCCATCACGCGGAGGTGTTCGCCGGCGACCGCGCCGCCGTCAGGTTGGCGGCGGCGATGACGGCGCTGGACATGCTTTTGCCGCCACCAGCGACCTGAGGATGGCCAGCGGCACCGTCGGCGCGTCGGACATGATCCGGGTGGTGGCGTTGCTCAGCAAAGCGTAGGGAAACATCCCCGAGACGCCATAGCCCAGATGCAGCCGCCAGTCCGGCAAGGCGGCGGCGGCCAGGGCGCGGCTGGACTCCACCGAGGCGGTGAACGGGCCGGCCGGCTGGCCGAAAGCCGCCGCCAACGCCTCGTCCAACCCCTCATCGGCGCCAACCGCCGCCACCAGCCGCTTGCCAAGCTCAGTCCAGTCGGGCTCCATCACGTCCTCGCTCCCATGTTATAGTCGCCGTGCCATAGTATCAGCCTGAAAGGACGGAACCATGACCTCATCACGCACCGGCGGCGAGATTCTCGCCGACGCCCTGATCGGCCAGGGCGCCGACACCGTTACCTGCGTGCCGGGCGAGAGTTTCCTGCCTTTCCTCGATGCCGCCTGGGATCGCCGCGACCGCCTCACCGTGCTGACCTTCCGCCACGAAGGCGGCGCCGCCTATGCCGCCGAGGCCCATGGCAAGCTGACCGGGCGCCCGGGGGTCTGTTTCGTCGGGCGCGGCCCCGGTGCCGCCCATGCGGCGGTGGGGGTTCATACCGCCTTCCAGGATTCCACCCCCATGATCCTGCTGATCGGTCAGGTGGAACGCTGCAATCGCGGCCGGGAATCCTTCCAGGAGGTGGATCTGCGGCAGATGTTCACCCCGCTGACCAAGCGGGTCGAGGAGGTCGGCGATCCCGCCCGGCTGCCCGAAGCGGTGGCGCGCGCCTTCGCCGCCGCGCAAAGCGGTCGGCCGGGGCCGGTGGCCCTGATCCTGCCCGAGGACATGCTGGCCGAGTCCGCCGCCGTGGCGGATGTGGAGCGGCTGCTTCCGGCCCTGCCCCATCCCGGTCCCTGCCGCATGGATCGCCTGCGTGAATTGCTGGCCGGGGCGCGGCAGCCGCTGGCGGTGGTCGGCGGCGGCGGCTGGAGCGCGGAATCCGCCACCCTGTTCACCCAATTCGCCGAGGCCTGGCAACTTCCGGTTGCCGCCGCGTTCCGCTGCCAGGACATCGTCGACAACGCCTCCGCCGTCTATGCCGGCGAACTGGGGTATTCGGTGGCGCCCAGTCTGGCGCAACGCCTGCGCGACTGCGATCTGCTGCTGGCGGTCGGAACCCGCCTGGGCGAGATCGATACCAGCGGCTATACCCTGGTGCGCCCGCCCAACCCGACCCAGACCCTGATCCATGTCTTCCCCGAAGCCGAGGAACTGGGGCGGGTCTATCGTCCCGACCTTGCCATCGTCGCCGCCATGCTGCCCTTCGCGCGGCAAGCCGCCGCCCTGCCGCCGCCCGCCGGAATCGCCTGGAGCGGCTGGACCGAGGCGGTGCGGGCCGATCACCTGGCCAACCGCATTCCCGACCCCTGCCCCGGCGCCCTGGATATGGGCCGTGTCATGGCGGAAATCGAAGCCCGCCTGCCCGAGGATGCCATCATCTGCACCGGTGCCGGCAACTATACCGGCTGGCCGCAGCGGTTCCATCGCTTCCGCCGCTACCGGACCCAGCTGGCGCCGGCCAACGGTTCCATGGGCTATGGCCTGCCGGCGGCGCTGGCGGCCAAGGCGCTTCATCCCCACCGCACCGTCGTCGCCTTCGCCGGCGATGGCTGCTTTCTCATGACGGCGCAGGAATTGGCCACCGCCGCGCACCACCAATTGACACCGGTGGTGATCGTCATCGACAACGGCATGTACGGCACCATCCGCATGCATCAGGAAGCCAGCCATCCCGGCCGTACCCTGGCCACCGATCTGGCCAATCCCGATTTTGCCGCCCTGGCCCGCTCCTACGGCGGCTGGGCCGAAACGGTGGAGCGGACCGAGGACTTCGCCGCCGCCTTCACCCAGGCCCTGGCGGCGGGACGGCTGGCCCTGCTGCATCTCAAACTGGACCCGGAAGCCATCACCACCCGCACCACCTTGTCGGCCATTCGCAACAAGGCGTTAACATCCTCTGAGGCATAATCCTTTCGTAATATTCTGGGGAGTATGGCCGATGGATCTGATCGAATGGTCCGACGACATTAAAGTGGGCGTACCGGCCATCGACGCCGATCACCGTCGTTTGGTGGAGCTGACCAACGATTTTCTGACGGCGGCCGAGGATCAGGCTCTGATGCCCCAGTTGGCCGCCATCCTGGAGGGCCTGATCCGCCACGCCCAGGCCCACTTCCTGGCGGAGGAACTCCTGCTTGACCAGTGTTCCTATCCCCATTTGGCGGCCCACCGGGCGGAACATGCCCAATTGCTGGTGCAAGTCCGGATGCTGCATGACCGCTTCTGCCAACCCGAGGCAGACATCAAGCTGAGCATGGAAACGGCGCTATACCTCCAGCACTGGCTGCTGGATCACATCGTCAATTCCGACAAGCCGTGCAGGCCGTTCCTGATGCGGCTGGGATAATGCGAGGGGTCGGCGCCACTGAGGGACAACGAGGCGAGGCTGGAAATACGGGTGAAGCGGATGTGTCCGGTCGGCCGGTCGATGTCTGCCTCAACGCAAATCCCCAACATATGAAGGATAAGAAATTGGATATATCTCTGGTTGTGTTGGCCGTTGTTATCGTTGCCGCGCTTCCCTCCGTCATTGGAAGTTTTTTCACGGTAAAGACCGCAGAGGTTGCCGTGGTCACAAGATTTGGGAAGTTTCTTCGAGTTGCGCAGCCTGGGTTAAACTGGAAGTGGCCTTTTATTGATGCCGTAACAGGAAGAGTAAGCCTGCGGGTAAACCAGATTACCTTGACGATGGAAACAAAGACAAAAGACAACGTGTTCGTGACAATCCCAATTTCTGTGCAAAACAGGGTTCGCCCAGAGAATATATACGATGCATACTACAAACTATCCAATCCTGCCGATCAGATAAAAGCCTATGTCGAACAAGTCATTCTTGGTCATGTGCCTGGGATGACGCTGGATGAGGTGTTTGCAAGCCAATCGGGGATCGCCGCGGCGGTGAAGCAGGAGTTGGATGCCGACATGGCCGGGTTTGGCTATGAAATCGTCAATGTCCTGGTCACCGACATTGTTCCGGATCAAAAAGTGAAGTCGGCCATGAACGACATCAACGCCGCGCAACGAGAGCAGGTCGCGGCAACCGCCAGGGGCGAGGCGGAGAAAATCCTGGTCGTCAAGAAGGCCGAAGCGGAAGCCGAGAGCAAAGCTCTTCAGGGCCAGGGCATTGCAAACGAGCGCAGGGCCATTATCGAGGGATTACAGAGCTCCATCGAGCAGTTCCAGAAGGTTGTCGGCAGCGCATCCACGGAAGAGGTCATGCAGCTGGTTCTTGTCACACAATATTTCGACACGCTAAAGTCAATTGGAGAGAGTGATAAGACAAACACACTTTTTCTGTCGCACTCCCCCGGGTCCGTCAAGGAAATCTCCGACCAGATATTGCAATCCATGCTCGTGGCGGACAGGGCAAAGGCATAGGCTGCCGCCATCTCCCAAAGGGATATCAAGGCAGGGCTGTTCGGTTCTTGTCCGTCGAAGGATGGACAGGACTTCCAGGAGCGCAGGCGTCCCGCCTGCGTATGGGCGCAGACCGCAGAATACGGGATCGTTTGCACCATCGCCGACGCGGGCGGAACGCCCGCGCTCCCAGAAAGAGCGAGAACCGAACAGCCCTGGATATCAAGGGCAGATCCAGAGTCGGATGTTTTGAGATCGAACGTATGGCTTTGTGGGAGCAAGTGGCGAAGATGGGATAAGGGGATCAGCCCTTATCGCCGGCAAAGCGGAAATTATTCTTGCCGTGGCGCTTGACCTCATACATGGCGCCGTCCGCCAGCTTTATCAGTCCCGCCGCATCGCCGGAATCATCGGGGAAAATGGAAATGCCGATGGAACCGTGGACGTGGGCGGTTCCTTCCTCCAGTTCATAGGGCTTGCCCAACTGGTCGAGGATTTTTCCGGCGACGATGGTGGGATCCTCGAGACCGCGAATGCCCTGCAGAATGATCACGAATTCGTCGCCAGCCAACCGCGCCAGGGTGTCGCTGGCGCGCATGCATTCCGCCAGCCGCTCGGCCGCCCGCTGCAACAGCACGTCTCCGGCGGCGTGGCCGAGGGTGTCGTTCACCGCCTTGAAGCCGTCGAGATCCAGAAACATCAGGGCAAAGCTCTTGGCCTCGCGATGGGACTGGCGCACGGCCTGGCTCAGGCGGTCGAGAAAGAGTGAGCGATTGGGCAAGCCGGTCAGGACATCGTAATTGGCCTGACGCCAGACCCGCTCCTCGTCCTCCTTGCGATGGGTGATGTCGGTGAAGACGGCAACATGGTGGGTCACGGTGCCGGCCGGGTCGCGCATCAGGGTGATGGACAGCCACTCGGCAAAGAATTCCCCGGATTTGCGCCGGTTCCACACCTCGCCCGACCAGCGGCCGGTCCGCTTCAACTGGCCCCACATGCCGGCATAGAAGTCCCGGTCATGCCGGCCGGAATGCAGGAACTTCGGATTGCGCCCCAGGACCTGGTCCCGGTCGTATTCGGTGATGGTCGAAAAAGCCGGATTGACGAAGATGATCCGATTGGCGGCATCGGTGATCACCACCCCTTCATTGACCGTCTCCAGCACCTTGGCGGCCATCCGGATCTGTTGGTCGGCGGCCTTGCGTTCGGTGATGTCGTAAATCCAGGCGAGATTGACCGCTTCCCGCTGGAAATCGGTGGACCGGATGGTCAGCAGGCTCCAGAACGGCGTGCCGTTCTTGCGCCGGAACTCCACCTCGGCATCATCGATGCGACCATTTTTGCGCAGAGCCGCCAACACCGCGCGGCGCTGGGTCTCGTCCACATAGTGACCGCGCGCCGACGAGCCGATGAACTCGTCCTTGGATACCCCCAGAATCTCGGTGAAGCGGGTATTGGCGAATACGATCTTGCCATCGGAGCGCCGCAACACCGAAACCCCCATGGGGCTTTCTTCCAGAATGCGCCACAGCCGTTCCTCGCTTTGGCGCAGGTCCTCGGCGGAGCGGAAACGGTCTTCCATATCGGCCCGCAGGCGCTCGACCATGGGATGGAACACCCCGAATGCCGACAGCAGCAGCATCCCCGCCATCAAGGTCAACGAAATCCCTTGCAGCATCAGCAGTTGGTGCGCCCTCTCCTCGCCATAGCGCTGGAACAGCGCGGTCGCGCCATCCAGGCCGGCGAGCAGATGCCCGGTGGCGGCGATCGAAATGGCCCGCAGATGGGGATCGTCACCGGCGATGGCGCCACCACCGGCCAGCAGCGCCCGGCCATGGCCGACGAAATCGCGCAGATCCTGATCAAGATGCCAGGTCTCGCCGTTGAAGACATCGAGGACCTCGGCCGGTGGCTGCGGCTCGCCGGTCACGAGCTGAAGCTGCCCCGCCTCCAATTGATCCAGCGCCGTACCCAAGGCCCCGAGGGTTTCATCGAGCGGCGCCCCATTGACCACAGCCAACCGGTTGGCGATAAAGACGACCCGTTCGACCAGCATACGTTGACGGCCGGTCAGATTGATGCCGCCGCCGATGCCCTCGCCCTCGGTAATCACCCGGGTCAGGGCGACGAATGACAGCACGGCAAGAAAGCCCAGCATGGCGAGAACCGCGACGTAGCGGATAGTGAGATCCCGTGTGATTCTCTCGCTGAGATCGGCCATCTGAATTTTCGCCCCACCCGTGTGGTTCCGCGGCATCCTTGGTGATAGCACGGCGCATGACTTGGTGCGACCCGGCAAATGCATACTTAAGAGCTAATCAGGCCCCCGACAGGCGCTCCAGCGCTTCCTTCAGCCTGGCGATGGAGGCCGACCACTCGGCGCGCCGCTCGCTTTGCTCTTCAACCACCTCGGGCTTCGCCTTGGCGACGAAATCGGCATTGCCGAGCTTCTTGTCCACCTTAGCGATCTCGCCCTCCAGGCGTCCGATCTCCTTGTCCAGACGGGCACGCTCCTTATCCAGATCGATAACCCCGGCCAGGGGCATCACCAGGGTGGCTTCATCCACCACCATCTGAGCCGCGCCGTGCGACGATGCCTGCGCCACCCGTTCGGCGGAAGCCTGGGTGTCGAACGCCGCCAGCCGTCCCAGGCGGGCGATCAGGTCGGCATGGGTCTTGGCCCAGCCGAGGGTGCGGTCGCCAAGGCCGTTGGCCAGCAGATCCACCTGGGTGGACGGCGGGACGTTCATTTCCGAGCGCACGGCGCGAACCGCCGAAATCACCCGGACCACCCAGTCCATCTCGTCCTCTGCGGCGGCATCGTGCAGGCCGTCGAGCTTGGGCCATGGCCGCGACATCAAGGCCTGGGAGCGCTCCGCCGTCTGCTGCCACAGTTCCTCGGTAATGAACGGCATCAGCGGATGGAGGATGTGCAAGACCTGATCCAGCACCCAGGCGGCGGTGGCGCGGGTTTCGGCCTTGGCTGCTTCGTCAGCACCGGTGAAGATCGGCTTGGCGAATTCCAGATACCAGTCGCAGAAGCTGCCCCAGACGAATTGGTAGGCCCCCAGGGCGGCGGCGTCATAGCGGTAATTCTCGATGGAGGCGCCGACCCGGTCGGCCACTTCGGCGGTCTTGGCGACGATCCAGCGGTTGACGGTGTCCTTGACCGTCTTGGGATCGAACCCGGCCACCGGCCGGCATTCGTTCATCTGGCAGAACCGCGCCGCGTTCCACAGCTTGGTGGCGAAGTTGCGATAGCCCTCGACCCGGCTTTCCGCCAGCTTGACGTCGCGGCCCTGGGCCGCCAGGGCCGCCAGGGTAAAGCGCAGGGCGTCGCAGCCATATTTCTCGATCAGGTCGAGGGGATCGATGATGTTGCCCTTGGACTTGGACATCTTCTGGCCCTTCTCGTCGCGGACCAGGGCATGGATATAGATGTCCTTGAACGGGACATCGCCCATGAAATGGATGCCCATCATCATCATGCGGGCGACCCAGAAGAAGATGATGTCGAAGCCGGTCACCAGCACGTCGCCGGGATAATAGCGCGCCAGTTCCGGGGTCTGGTCCGGCCAACCCAGGGTGGAAAATGGCCACAGCGCCGACGAGAACCAAGTGTCGAGCACGTCGGAATCGCGCACCAACTCCACTGTCTTGCCGTAATGGGCGGCGGCGGCGGCCTGGGCCGCCGCTTCATCCTCCTCCACGAAGAAGGTTCCGTCGGGGCCGTACCAGGCCGGCACCTGATGCCCCCACCAGATCTGGCGCGAGATGCACCAGGGCTGGATGTTGCGCATCCATTCGAAATAGGTGTTTTCCCAGTGCTTGGGCACAAAACGGGTCTTGCCGCTTTCCACCGCAGCGATGGCCGGCTTGGCCAGGGTGGCGGCATCGACGAACCATTGGTCGGTCAGCCATGGCTCGATCACCACGCCGGAGCGGTCGCCATAGGGCACCATATGGGTATGGGGCTCGACCCGGTCGAGCAGGCCCAATTCCTCGAACGTCGCCACCACCGCCTTGCGGACGTCATAGCGGTCGAGGCCGCGATAGCCCTCCGGCACCGCGTCGGTGGTGCGGGCGTCGCGGTCGAAGATGTTGATCAGCGGCAGATCATGGCGGGTACCGACCTGGAAATCGTTGAAGTCATGGGCCGGGGTGATCTTGACCGCGCCGGTCCCCTTGGTCGGGTCGGAATATTCGTCGGCGACGATGGGGATCAGGCGGTCGACGATGGGCAGGCGCACCATCCTGCCCACTAGGCCGGCATAGCGCTCGTCCTCGGGATGAACCGCCACGGCACTGTCGCCCAACATGGTCTCCGGCCGGGTCGTCGCCACGGTAATATATGTGTTATCAAGACCTTCCACCGGGTACTTCAAGTGCCACATATGGCCCTTCACCTCGCGCGGCTCCACCTCCAGGTCGGAAATGGCGGTATGCAGCTTGGGGTCCCAATTGACCAGGCGCTTGGCGCGATAGATCAGCTTCTGGCGATGCAGAGTGACGAACACCTTGCGGACGGCCTTGGACAGGCCCTCGTCCATGGTGAAGCGTTCCTTGGCCCAATCGGGCGAGGCGCCCAGGCGGCGAAGCTGGCGGGTGATGGTTCCGCCGGATTCGGCCTTCCACTCCCACACCCGCTTGATGAAGGCCTCGCGCCCCAGATCGTGGCGGGTAACCTTCTGGGTTTCCAGTTGGCGCTCCACCACCATCTGGGTGGCGATGCCGGCATGGTCGGTGCCCGGCTGCCACAGCGCGTCGTGCCCGCTCATGCGGCGATAGCGGATCAGCACGTCTTGCAGGGTGAAGGTCAGCGCATGGCCCATGTGCAGACTGCCCGTCACATTGGGCGGCGGCATCATGATGGTATAGGGCGGTTTGTCCGAGCCGGTATGGGCAGCGAAAGCCCCCGAATTTTCCCATTGCTCGTAGTGTTTCGGCTCGACCTCGGCGGGACGGTATGTCTTATCCAGCATGGCGATTGGCTCGCGGCTCATTCCAGGGGGTGAATATAGAAAGGGCGGCCCGGTGCGCCGAGCCGCCCCCAAGACGAAAAGACGGCGAAGGTCAATAATCCTCGGACCGGTTCACCATTCGCTCGATCTCTTTCTTGACGATGCGTTCGATCATATAGGGCAGGTTCTGATCGAGCCATTCCTTCAGAATGGGGCGTAACAGCTCGTTGACCAGATCCTCCAGGGTGACGGCGCTGTTGCCGAGGCCAAAGGACTTCTGCCGCACGATCTCGCGGGCCAGATTGGACAGCAGGGATGCACCGTGATCGATACTGGGGGGCGACATCAGGGCGTCGTCTTCCACCGGCCGCGCCCGGCGCGGCGGCGGATCGTAATCGTCCATGACGGGACGGGCCATCACCGGCGGCGGCTCCGGCTCGAAATCGTCGAGATCCGCCTTGAAATCATCGATGTCGAAAGCCGGCTCCGGTTCCTCCGGGGCTTCTTCCATCACCATATCCTCGGTCAGTTCGAGGACATCATCTTCCGGCTCGGGCTCGGGTTCGGGTTCGGGTTCTGGTTCGGGCTCCGGTTCCGGCTCGGGAGCCGGCGCCGGTGCATCGAACAGCGAGTCGATATCGTCCTGGGCGAAGGTCGGAGATGGTTCCGGTTCAGGCTCCGGTTCGGGCATGGGCTCGGGTTCAGGCTCCGGCGGCGGAGTCTCTGGGGCCTTGGGCTTATCCTCGACATCATCCTCCGACAAAATGCGCCGGATAGAGGCGAGAATATCCTCCATCGATGGTTCTTGCTGGGCCTTGTCTTCGCTCATGTCACGGCTATTCTATCTGCCTGCGCCCGGAAAGGGGACCTGCCGTAAGGATGCCTTACGGCCGGTAACAAATCGTTAAAATTCCACGAGTCCCAAAGAGGAAATTGAACCAACCGTCTACGGCCGGAACCACCCCCCAATCATTTCTACTCGTATCCATTCTCCGTGTCGATGCCATTGCCGATCCATTTGCCACGAACATCGTCGTAGTGCTTGATCGGATCGTAAATCGCCACCGGAAGATTAAGCCCCTGGGCGGTCATCTGCCCCACGGCGGCCTTCACCTGAAAAGCCGTCAACAAGACGTCATGCCTGGCCCTGACCTGGTTGACCCGAGCATCGAACAACTCCTGTTCGGCGTTCAGCACATCGAGCACGGTGCGCGATCCGACCTTGGATTCCTCGCGCACCCCGGCCAAAGCCAAATCCGACGCCTTGATCTGATCGTCATAGGCCACGGACTGCGCCTTGGCCGCCTGCAGGCTTTCCCATGCCTTGGCGGCGGTTTGCACCGCATCGCGCCGGGCCTGATCGGCTTCGATGCGCCGCTGACCGGCGGTATGCTTGGAGGCGCGGACACGGGAATAGACCGCACCGCTCTCGTAGAGCGGAACGGACAGATTCAACAGCACCTCGCGCGCGATGGATTCCGAATTCTGCCCGGCCGTCTGCATCTGCGAGGTCTGCAGGGTGCGGGTGACATCGGCGCTCAGCGACATGGTCGGCAGCAATTCGCCGAACACCAGATCGACACCGTCCCGAGCCGCGGCATAAGCGTAATCGGCGGCCACCACGGTGGGGCTGGCGGCCAGGGCGGTCGCCGTCAGATCGTCCAGGCTGGCCGGCAGGGCGGCGGGAGCATCCGGCTGTTGCGGCTGCACCGGAGCATGGCCGATGGCATTGACATAGTTGGCCCGCGAGGTTTGCAGCGTCCCCTCGGCGGCGACGCGATCGGCAATCGCCTTCGAGTACCGCGCCTCGGCCTGGCTGACATCGGTGCGGGTGATTTCACCGACCTTGAAGCGTTCACGGGTAGCTTCCAGCTGCTTGAGCAGAACCTGCTCGTTATTGATGCTGAGCTTCACCACCTCCTGATCGCGCACCACGTCGAGATAGGCGGTGGCGGCACCGAGCAGAACGGTCTGCTCCGTCGCGGCGAGCAGCGCCCGCTCCGACAGCACCGTGTTTTCGGCCTGCGAGGTGGCGGCGACGGTGCGGCCGCCGCGGTAGAGCGGCTGGGTCACGGTCAGGGCGCCGGTCTTGGGGGTGCGGGTGGATCCGTATTTGGCATAGGCGTTACTGGAATAGGTTCCGCGACCGACCGAACCGCTCATGGTCACGGTCGGACGCCAGTTGGACAGTGCCTGCGGCAGCGATTCATCGGCGGAACGCACCCGCGCCTGCCGCGCCGCCAGGGTCGGATTGGTCAAATAGGTCGACGACAGCACATCATCCAGCGATTCGGCCTGAACCGACTCGGCACCGAAAACACCAACCGCAACGACGCCGGCCAGCAGAAAGCCCGCCTTCCTCATACGACACCTTCCCAACTTGAACGAAAGCCCCGCCCCGTACCGGCAAGGGAGCACCCCCGAACATTAGCCTGCCCGGACGGAAGATCAAGGACTATTCCTGTCAGAATTTGAACCCGTCCCTGGGTTGAAATCCCGGCAGGTACGGTGTCGCCGCGTCGAAAAGCGCCCACCGGCCGAAGGTATCGCCGGCCCGAACCACCCGCACCATCCGTCCGCTCCCGGTACCGCTCTTGACGATTCCGAGCATGCGCCCGCCATCGGCCAGTTGGCGACCGATGGCGGCGGGAATCTCGGGGACCGCTCCCATCAACAAGATCACGTCATAGGGTCCCTGGGCGGGATAGCCGCCCGCCAACGGCGCCCGGACCACCGCGACGTTATCGCGGCCCAGCCCGGACAGGGCCGCCCCGGCGCGCGCCGCCGGATCGGCCTCGCATTCCAGGCAAACCACCGTACTTGCCAGCATCGACACCACGGCGCTGGCCCAACCGGTGGCGTCGCCGATGGTCAGAACCACATCGGACGCCTTGATCCCGGCGGATTGCAGCAGCCGCGCCAACACCAGCGGACTGATCAGAAAGCGGCCCGAACCGAGCGGCAGGGTCTCGTCCACATAGGCGACGGCATGCATGGCCTTGGGCAGGAACGCCTCCCGCGGCGTTTTCGCCAGAGCCCGCACCACCAGGGGATCGTTGACCCCATTGGGACGAATCTGATTTTCAACCATATTGAATCGAGCGGTGGCAAAATCCATGGCGTCGTTAGCTCCCGGCAATTCCGAGAGCCGGATGCTTTGAGGCGGAATCGCGCAGGCGAGTCGACCGAGAAGCTGAATCCGTCTCTCAATCAATACAGTAGAGGGCGATTCAGACAACAGGGTAAAGCCTGACGGCTTCAACCCGTTGTCATCGCGCTCTAAGGAATCGGCGCCGGAATTTATAACGGCGCCAGGATCCGAAAACAATATGGCGGCGATGCGGCGGCCTATTCCTTGGCGACATAGGTATAGAAGCGGATCGATCCATCCGGCTCGATCTCGCGGTACAGCCCCTGAATCTCGGCCTCGAAGCCGGGAAACAGGTTGGCGCTCCGCTCGAACATCTTCAGGTAATCGAGCATGGGCTGGGCGCGTTCGCAAAGCCGCTCACCGGGAATGATGGTGGCGATGCCGGGCGGATAGACCACCCACAACGTGGTGGCGATCCGCCCCTCGACCTGATCGATGGGCAGATAATCCACCTGGTTGCGGGTCAGCATCCGCACCGCGTCGTTGGGCCGCATCACCATGCGGGGGCGGTGTTCCGGCGCGAATTGAGCCCGCTGCAAGGCGCTGACATTGGTGGCGCGGAAGAAGGCATGCATCTCGGCGCAGAGATCGCGCATGCGCAGGCCGCCATAGCGGGCGCGCCGCCGCTGGACGAATTCGGGGATGGCGTCGTCGAGCAGGGCGTTCTCATCATGGCGGCGTTTGAAGGCGACCAGGGTGCTGAGCAGGGTGCCGGCCTTGCTGGATTCCACCCCGGGCGTCAGCAGGAACAGCAGGGAGTTCAGATCGTTCTTTTCCGGAACCACCCGGTTTTCGCGCAGATATTGAGCCACAACGGGAGCGGGAATGCCGTAATCGGCATAGGCCCCGGTACGGCGGTCGAAGCCGGGAGTCAGCAGGGTCAGCTTGTTGGGATCGGTCATGGCATAGCCACGCTGGGTGACATGCTTGAACCCATGCCATTGGGCGCCGGGGGTGAACTCCCAGTAGCGCGGATCGGAGGCCAGGACGGTGGTGGGCAGGTCTTCCCACGCCATATCCGTGGCCAAAGCCTCGTCCTTCTCGGTGCGCAGGGCGACCCGATCCGGGACGAAAGGCTCGAAGAACCAATGCCGCGCCGGGTCCTTTTCCTTCTCGGTGAATTCTCGCTTGATCGCCCTGATCTTCTTGCGCAACTCGATGCCGAGATGGACGGTATCCTCCCACAGGACCTCGCCCGAACGCCCCCGCATCATTTGCGCCCCCACGTCCAGCGACGCGAACAGGGGATAGAACGGCGATGTCGAGGCGTGCAGCATGAAGGTTTCGTTGAACCGGCGATGCTCGATCCGGCGGGACTGGCCCTTGATGTGGCGGTCGCGAATGTGGATCTGCGAGGCCTGCGAGAACCCTGCCATCTGTTTGTGGGTGGACTGGGTCGAAATGATCCCGGGGGCATCCTCCCCCAGATTCTTCAATCCCATGGCAAAGCAGCCGTCGAACAGCGGATGGAATTTCAGGAACCCGGCCCAAGCCTCGTCGAACAGGATGTAGTCGCAAAGATGCCCGATCCGCTCCAGGATCATTTCGGCATTGTAGATGGTGCCGTCATAGGTGCATTGCTCGATCACCGCCACCCGGAACGGCCGTTGCCGCGTCCAGGCCTCGGGGTCCTTCACCAGGGGATTGGCGCGAATCTTCTCGCGGATCGCCTCTTCATCGAAGGCATCGGTGTAGATGGGGCCGATCAGGCCCTGGGCATTGCGGTCGGTCTCCAGGAAGATGGGGATGCCGCCGCCCAGCAGCAGGGCGCCGTGATGGGCCGCCTTGTGATTGTTGCGGTCGAACAGGACTAGGTCATCCTCGGCCACCAAGGCCGAGAGCACGATCTTGTTGGAGGCCGAGGTGCCGTTGAGGACGAAATAGGTCTTTTCGGCGCCGAAAATGGCGGCGGCCTGCTTTTGCGCCTGCAAAGCCGGGCCTTCGTGGATCAGCAGATCGCCCAGTTCGAGCACGGAATTGTCGAGGTCATCGCGGAACACCGCCTCGCCCAGATGCTCCACGAAGATCCGCCCGATGGGACTGCGGTTGTAGAAGATGCCGCCGTTATGGCCGGGACAGGTCCAGAGCTGATTGCCCTCCTCGGCGTAATCCACCAAGGCCCCGAAGAACGGCGTTTTCAGCGTCTCGGCGAATTGCTTCAGCCGGCTGACCAGATTCTTGGCGATGAATTCGGGGGTCTCCTCGGCCAGGAAGACATAGCCGTCGATATAATCGAGAACTTCCACCGGAATGTCCTCGAAACGCTCGCCGCGCATCAGGATGACGATGGGCATCTCCAGGCCGCGCCGGCGCATCAGGTTGATCAGCGCGGTGGCTTCGCTGCCCTGGCCTCCCTTGCCCCAATCCACCAGGACGCAGCCGATGGCGGCATCGGTCTGGACGGCGATTTCCGCATCCTCGATCCGCCGCGCCCGCACCACTTCGAAGCCGAGATGCTCGACCTCGGTGATGATCTGTTGAACCCGCACCCCTTCCAGATCGTCGGTATCGAAAGCGGGAGCGCAGACCAGAAATGTCAACCGCCGAAAAAATTCCATCGGGCTCCCCCCCAATTCGTTGATACCGACTCATCGATCCCGACGCGCCGCCAAATCGGCTCGCCTGTATAAAGCGGCTTGCCGCCCCATTCCATGGTTCCGGCAAACTGACACGGAACTTTCATACCATCAAACATTCACCAAAGGTTAACTGCCGCATCGTCCACCTCCTCTCCATAATCCGGCGCCCGAAATCATTCCTTAAACTTTCGGCCCGGATCCCGGTTCCGGCAGCGAAGAGAGCGGTGTGTCGCATGACTGAAATGTCCCCAACCATATTCAAGGGTTTGTTCTGGCGCGGCCCGTCGAAGCGAGAGGCGAACACGGGGGCGTTCGCGCAGCGCTGGACCACGCTGCGGCACCAGGCCGTCGGCTGGTGGCAAAACGGTGATGTGCCGTGGCTCCGCGACATCAGCATCCAGGCGCGCTTTTCCCTGCTGATCGGTGTGGTGGCCGCCGCCGGATTGCTGGTCGGGTCGGCCTATGTGATGGGGGAGCGCAGCACCTCCCGCTCCATCGAGGATCAGGCGGAATACGAGCGCCTATGGGAACAGTCCAACAATATCCGCGCCAGCGCCCTGACCATGCAGACCGCCGCCAACGGATTGACCGCCGAGCGCCAGCGCAAGTTCATCGACGATTTCAATGGCCACTATCGGACGGTCAACGACGCCTTGGCGGCGATCAAATCCTCGCCGCTGGCGGTGGCCCATGCGGACGAGATCGAGGGATTGGACCAGGCCGCCGCGGGTGTGGCGAGCCAGTTCAAACGGGTGGCCGACGTCACCCTGGCCCTGGGGTTGTCGGAAGACGACGGGTTGCGCGGCAAGCTCCGCACCTCGGTGAAGGCCATCGAGGACGAATTGAAGATGTGGCCGAACACCGACGACCTCAAGACCCGCATGATGCGCTGGCGCGAGGCCGAGAAGGATTTCATGCTGTATCAGGACGAGGCCTATCTCGGCAAAAGCCGGGGCCAGGCCCTGCAGTTCGACATCGGCATCGATTCCGCGGCGCTGCCCAATTCCTCCAAGGACGACTTCCGCGCCATGGCCGCCAAATATTCGGCCGATATGGCGGCCTATGGCGTCAGCTATCTTGAGCAGCAAGCCGAGATCGCCAAGCTGCGGACCATGTTCAGCGCCCTTCAGCCGCGGATTCACGCCTTCACCGCCATGGCCCAGGGCGGCATGGCCGAAGCGACCGACCGCCAGAACCATACCAGGACGCAGGTCGGGATGGTGATCGCCCTGGTGGGGCTGTTGTCCCTGGTGATGGTGCTGCTGGTCGGGCTGATCTCGGGCAAGTCCATCGCCCGGCCGGTCCTGATGATGGAACTGGCCATGAGCCGCTTGGCCGGCGGCGACAATCTGGTGGATATTCCCGGCCTGCACCGCGCCGACGAGGTCGGCCTGATGGCCAAGGCGGTGCGGGTGTTCCGCGACAACGCCCTGGCCATGGAGGAGTTGCGCGTCCGCCAGGAGGCCGAACAGGCCGCCAAGGAACTGCGCAGCCAACAACTGGAAGCCCTCATCGCCTCGTTCGATTCCGATGTGGCGGCGATCATCCAGACGGTCGCCGCCTCGGCCGGCGGCACCGAGGCCACCGCCCGCGAAATGGATGCCTTCGCCAGCCAGACCGTATTGCAGATGCAGTCGGTAGATCAGTCCTCGGGCGCGGCGACCGCCAATGTCCAGGCCATGGCCGCCGCCTCGGAGCAGTTGGCCTATTCCATCGAGGAAATCTCGGCACGGGTCAACGAGGCCTCGCAGATCGCGGTCAAGGCCGCCGCCACCGCCGTCAAGACCGACGGCATCGTGCAATCCCTGTTCGAAGCCTCCAACCGCATCGGCACGGTGGTGACCTTCATCCAGACCATCGCCTCCCAGACCCGCCTGCTGGCGCTCAACGCCACCATCGAGGCGGCGCGGGCCGGCGAGCACGGCCACGGCTTCACCATCGTCGCCAACGAAGTCAAACAGCTGGCCAACAAGACCAGCCAGGCCACCGACGAGATCGCCCAGCAGATCGCCGCGGTTCAGTCCGCCGGCAAGTCGGCGGTGCAGGCCATCGGTGAAATCGCCGCCGCCGTCGAACAGGTCAATCAGATTTCCGGCACCATCGCCGCCGCCGTCGAACAGCAGGGCTCCGCCACCAAGGAGATCGCCAGGTCGGCCCAGGAGGCCGCCCAGGGCACCACCATGGTGGCGTCATCCATCAATTGGGTGGTCAAGGAGGCCTCCCAGATGCAGGGAACGACCGCGACCATGCTGGACGCCTCGGTTCAGATGAGCGGCCAGTCCGAAGTGCTGCGCGCCATCGTCGATAATTTCCTGCTCGGGGTTCATGACGGCGCCCCGTCCCTGAAATGGGGCGACAACTGGCTGACCGGCAACCCGGTGATCGATGCCGACCACAAGATGCTGGTCCAGTACGTCAACGAACTCAGCTCCGCCATGATGCAATCCCACGGCCGCCATATCATCGCCGGCATCCTGGAAAAGCTGGCGGGCTATACCGTCGAGCATTTCGCCCGCGAGGAGGCCATCTGGCGGCAGGGCGATCTGGCCGGCCTGGACGGACACATCAAGCTCCACACCGATCTCGCCACCAAGGTTGTCCAGTTCGTTGCCGACCATGGCGCCGGCAAGGCGACCTTGACCATGGAGGTCCTGACCTTCCTGCGGGAATGGCTGCTGGAACACGTCTTCAAGACCGACAAGGCCGCGGTCAGGGCGCTTGCCGCCCAGGCGATGCGGGGCTGAACCTTCTCCTGAAAGGACGGCGTGATCCGGGCATGGACATGGCGGATGGGGGAATGGCCGTGTATCCTTTGCGAATAAGCTCGGATTTCTCACACTCTCGCGAGATACGATTGCGTTCGCGGGGTGGCGATCCGGCGATCCGACGACCAAAGGCGTGGCTGGTGGCCACGTCGAGGGCGTTGGGAAGCCGGGCGCCCGCCGGCTTCGCCGGCAAACCAAATGATTGCGGGCCTGCGCCCGCCGCAACGCAACCCGAAGGGCGGGAAGAAAAGGGCGACAGAGTGCGTTATCAGTCTTGCGCGATGCGCCGCATCGCGCCGCGCCTGCTGCCTGCTCTTTCGCCCTTTTCTCCTCCGTCGTATCCGTGACAGTGTGAGAAATCCGGGCCAGCCGGAGTTCCAGGGGAGTCTGTCAACCCATGTCCACGCAGCCCGCCGCCATCGGTCCGACATCGGCCGAGCGCTTCATCAATCGGGAGCAGTCCTGGCTGGCCTTCAACGCCAGGGTGGTCGAGGAGGCCTTCAATCCCCATCACCCCCTGCTGGAGCGGCTGCGTTTCCTGTCCATTTCCGCGTCCAATCTGGACGAGTTCTACATGGTCCGGGTCGCCGGCCTCAAGGGCCAGGTCCAGGCCGGAGTGACTCAAGCCAGCCAGGACGGGCTGTCTCCCACCCAGCAACTGGCTGAAATCAACCGTTACGCCACCGCATTGATGACGACCCAGTACCGGGGCTGGCGCGAGATCAAGGTCGAGATGCGGGCCGCCGGGATCACCGTGGCCGAAATCTCCGAACTGACCCCCGAAGACCAGGCCTGGCTGTCGGTCGCTTTCGTCGAGCAGATCTTTCCCGCCCTGACCCCCCTGGCCATCGACCCGGCCCATCCGTTCCCGTTCATTCCCAATCTGGGCATGGCCCTGGTCGCCACCTTCCATCGCACCACCGACAACCAGACCATGCGGGCGCTGGTGCCGCTGCCGTCCCAGATCGCCCGTTTCATCCGCCTGCCCGGCGAGGCGGTGCGGCTGATTCCGCTCGAAGACGTCATCACCACCTTCCTCGATCGCCTGTTCCCGGGTTTCGTGCCCGCAAGCAGCGGCATGTTCCGGGTCATCCGCGATTCCGAGATGGAAATCGACGACGAGGCCGAGGATCTGGTCCGGGTGTTCGAATCCGCCCTGAAACGCCGGCGCCTGGGCCGGGTCATCCAACTGACCTTCAAGACCGGCATCCCCGAGGATCTGAAGCGGTTGGTGGTGGCGGAGATTCATGCCGAACCCACCGATGTGTTCGAGTTCGAAGGCCGGCTCGGCCTCGTCGATGTCAAGCAGATCATCACCAACGGCCGCCCGGAACTGCTGTTCCCCCCCTACGAGGCCCGCTTCCCCGAGCGCATCCGCGATTTCGGCGGCGACTGCTTCGCCGCCATCCGCCACAAGGATATCGTCGTCCACCACCCGTTCGAAAGCTTCGACGTCGTCGTCCAGTTCCTGCGCCAGGCGGCCGCCGACCCGACGGTAGTGGCCATCAAGCAGACCCTGTACCGCACCAGCAACGACAGTCCCATCGTCAGGGCGCTGATCGAGGCCGCCGAGGCAGGCAAGGCGGTCACCGCCATGGTCGAGTTGAAGGCCCGCTTCGACGAGGCCGCCAATATCCACTGGGCCCGCGACCTGGAGCATGCCGGCGTTCAGGTGGTGTTCGGCATCATTCAGCTCAAGACCCACGCCAAGATCTCGCTGGTGGTGCGGCGCGAGGGCAGCCGGCTCGCCTCCTACGTCCATTTCGGCACCGGCAATTACCATCCCATCACCGCCAAGATCTATACCGACATTTCCTTCTTCACCTGCGACCCGGTGTTGTGCGGCGATGCCGCCAAGGCCTTCAACTACCTGACCGGCTACGCCCTTCCCGAGGGATTGGAGAAGCTGGCCATCGCCCCCATGTTCCTGCGCGACCGTCTGATGGCGGGAATCGAACGCGAGATCGAAAACGCCACGGCTGGACGGCCCAGCGGCATCTGGGTCAAGGTGAATTCCCTGGTCGATCCCCGCCTGATCGACGCGCTCTATCGGGCCTCCATGGCCGGCGTGCCGGTGGAACTGGTGGTGCGCGGCATCTGTTGCCTGCGCCCGGGGGTCCCCGGCCTGTCGGACACGATCCGGGTCCGCAGCATCGTCGGACGCTTTCTCGAACATTCCCGCATCGTCTGTTTCGCCAATGGCTCCCCCCTGCCCTCCCAGCATGCCGAGATCTATATCTCCTCGGCCGACTGGATGGCCCGCAACATGGACGGACGGGTGGAAACCCTGGTTCCCATCGAGAATCCGACGGTGCATAGCCAGATTCTCGACGAGATCATGGTCACCAATCTCAAGGATACGGCGCAGTGCTGGCTGCTGGGACCGGACGGGCGCTATACCCGCGTTCCCGCCGGGGAAGGCGCCTTCAGCGCCCATACCTACTTCATGACCAATCCCAGCCTGTCGGGCCGCGGCCACGGCCCCAAACGCCCGGGGCGCACCCCGGGAAAGAAGTGATTCGACCTCAGAACATCCGGGTTAGAGCGGTTTGCGACCGAATTGGATCACTCTGACGGAGCCGATTTGCGTGCCAGTGCGC
>Ga0316222_1001863_pt1 | contig 24025 bp, 13 predicted proteins | sample TBH18011metaG_FD_206008 | JGI IMG/M metagenome (GOLD analysis project Ga0316222, IMG submission 206008) | Freshwater microbial communities from Trout Bog Lake, Wisconsin, USA - TBH18011 | ecosystem: Environmental > Aquatic > Freshwater > Lake > Hypolimnion/Profundal zone | place: USA: Wisconsin... | reverse complement strand
TTTTTGATGGCGGGAAAGGCGGAGTCGGCGCAGAGCGAGGTGGCGAAGATGCTTGGGATGGAGGAAGGGGCGGTGCGGGTGGCGGTGCACCGGCTGCGGAAGCGTTACCGGGTGCTGTTGCGGGAGGAGATCGCCCAGACGCTGGCGGAGGAATCGCTGGTGGAGGAAGAGTTAAAGGCGCTGTTCGGGGCGTTCAGTTAGGACTTGAACACGAATGGACACCAATAAACACGAATGCCCGAAACCGGTCCTTTATTCGTGTGCCTTCGTGGCTCAGCCTTCCGGCCACCCACGGAGCTCGCCACCTTACTTGGGCGCGAGCTCGCCGTACCAATAGGCCGCCGTGACCCCGCCATCCATGAGAATGTCGCTGCCGGTGATAAACGCGCCGTCGGCGCCCATCAGGAGCGCGCCGACATTTCCAACCTCGTCCGGCGTGCCCGCCCGTCCCGCCGCCGAAATTTCAAGCATGCGCCGGTAGCCCGCGCCGCGCGGCCCTTTTAATTCATCATTCGCCAGCGGGGTGATGATGATTCCCGGGCTGATGGCATTGATCCGCGCCCCGCGCTTGCCCCACCGGACCGCCTCCGCCATCACCCGGAGCGAATTGCCGCGCTTGGAGAGTTGGTAGGCGTGTAACGAGTCTTTGACCTGCCCGGGTTGCAGCATCGGCAAGCCAAGCAGTTCTTCGGTGGGCGTCAGGGCCAGCGCCTTGCTGTGTTCGGCCGGGAGGGACGGCAGGCGATGTCCGGATTGCGACGCGATCACGACCCCGGACCCTCCGCGCGCGATGACGTTGCCGAACTCTTCCAGCACCAAAGCCGTGCCGTAGAGATCGACCTTCAGGATCAGCTCCGGCGATGCCTGCGAAGGCGAAACGCCGGCGGCGTGGATGACGCCGGTGACCTCGCCGAGGGCGGTGGCCGTCGCCACCAGGGACTGGACCGAATTCCGCGAGCACACATCCACGGTCGTCACCGTCACGGCAAATCCGGCGTCGCTGAGGGTTTTTGCCGCAGCCTCCGCATTTTCCCGGCGCAAATCCGCCAGCACAACGTGTTTGCCGGCGCTGATGCGCCGGGCGATCGCCAGCCCGATCGAGCCGGCTCCGATGACGACGATGACATTTGTCCGCTGTTGAATATCCATAGGTTTTTCTGTGGTTTGATTTTTTTTTGGTGAAAATACTCAGAAGTTGGCCGTCGAATATCGGCTGTGATGATTCCATTCCTCGTGCTCACGGAATCCAACTTGCCAGCCGTCTGGTCTCGTCATTATCATTCGTGTCCATTCGTGGTTGAACCGGTCTTTCAGATTTGGTCCGCCAGTTCCTCCGCCGGATAAGTCCAAATCTCCGCGAGGGTGGGGTGGTAGTGCGGCATCCCCGCCAGCTCACGCACGGTCATCCGCTTCGCCATCGCCGCCACAATCTCATGGATCAATTCCCCTCCCGACGGTCCCACGCATTCGCCCCCGATGATCTCGCCCGTCTTGGGATTGGCCAGCAGTTTTACAAACCCGTCCTTGGCTTCCATCAGTAAGGATTTTCCGTGGTCATTGAACGGATAGCTCGCCGCGATGAAGGGGATCTTCTGCGCTGCCGCTGCCTTTTCCGTCAGCCCCACGAACGCCACCTGCGGGTCGGTGAACACCACGGAGATGAGCAACCGGTAATCCATTTTCCGGCGCGGCTTCCGCCCGATGATATTGTGTCCGGCGACTTCACCCTGCGTCACCGCCAGGTGCACGATTTCATGCGGCCCGCAGCAATCCCCCGCCGCGTAGATGTGCGGCGCGCTCGTCCGCATCCCCGCATCCGCGACAATGCGCCCATGCTCCGTCTTCACTCCGGCCAGGTCCAAGCCCAGCGACGCCGTGTTCGGCACCCGTCCCAGCGCGAACAGAATCTCTTCCGCCGAGACCGAAACCATTTTTCCATTCTGCTCAAAGCGCACCGTCTTGCGCTTGCCGTTGCGCTTCGCCTCCACCAGCCGCGTCCCGGTGAACACATCGATTCCTTCGCGCCGGAACACCGTCTCAATGGTCTTGCCTGCATCCGCGTCAAACTCCTTCAAAATCTGCCCGCTCCGCTGGATTAGCGTCACCTTCACATTGAACCGCGCAAAGAACTGCGCAAACTCGCACGCGATCGCCCCGCCGCCGAGGATGATGAGCGACTTTGGCAATTTCTTCAAAGCCACCGCGTCGTCGCTCGTGATGAATCCGACTTCATTCAAAGCGGGCAGGGGAGCCGGGGCCACGCTGGACCCGGTGGCGATGACAAAATATTTTGCGCGCAGCTTCTTCCCGTTGCCCAACTGCACGGTCTGCGGATCCAGAAACGTCGCCTCCTCCCGGATGAATTTGAACCGCCCGTCTGCCAGCTGTTTTTCACGGTAGCCGGCAAAATCCTTGATCTGCTCGCTCTTGCGCGCCATCACCTTGGTGAAATCAAACCCCACCTTGCCCGTGCGCACGCCCCAGATGCCGGCGTTCGTAGCCAGATGTTTCACCTCCGCCGCGTAGAGCATGGCTTTCGTGGGCATGCAGCCGCGCAGGATGCACAAGCCGCCCACCTCGCGTCCGCCTTCGATGACGGCCGTCTTCAGGCCCGCCGCCGCCGCCGTGCGCGCCGCCGCGTAACCGCCGCTGCCGCCGCCCAGCACCGCCACCTCAAAATCAAATCGCTTCATGCCTACAGCATGGAGCATAACCGGCTTTTTTCAACGGCAACCTTTGCCCGCCAAAAAATTCCGGTTGCCGTCGCCCGGTTCCTGCGCCAAATTGTGCGCCATGAGCGAAATTATTTTTCCCCGCAGCCCGCGCGAAACGATGGACGGCTGGATGTATCTGCCCCGCTATGTGGACAAGATCCGCCTGCACCTCGCCGGCCGGTTGCACGCCGATTACCAGGAGAATCTGGGCCAGGGCTTTGACGGCATGTGGCTCAAACATGCCGGGCTGAAACACGAGGTCTTCATGGAATTGGTCAAGCGCACCATCACCGACGGCGAGGTCTGCGACTGGGTCCGCCAGCATGTGAAGAAAAGCCCCGCCGAAAAAGCCGCCCACGCCCAGGACATCCTCAGCCGCCCCTTGGCCGGTGATGCCGCCGCCGTGGCCCGATTCAAGCTGCGCAAGGAACAATCCGGCATCGCCCACCGCGACGAGATCACCTGCTTCGTGGATTATATCGACGCCGACGAAAAACGCATCTGAAGCCCGCGCCGTGGGCCAGCGTGCCTATGGCGAACGGATACGATATAGCCGGATGTTCGTCGTAGTGGCCGGCGTGTCGATATACAGATAGTGCCCCGCCGTGCTTTGCGTGGGATTTCCCAGGAAAGTCCAGTTGGTCTGCGGCAACGTCAGATTGGTGGTATATAGCACCGAGAAGTTTGCCCCCGGATTATTCGTGAACGTGAGCTGGTAGGTGCCGTTTGTTGCTTTGACACCTGCATAGAATGGGTTCGTGGCCATGATGCCGTTGTAGCCCAGCACGTCGAGGGCCGTGAAATCCGCCGGGGTCATAATAAGCATCTTGCCGGTCACGGCAAAGGCATCATAATTGTCCGGAGTTGAACTCGGGAGCCAGTCTTGGATGTCTCCGTAGTTCTCGTTCGTGTAAAAATACTTCACGGCGGTCAGCCCCTTGGTCACGGAAAAATAAACCCCTTTGTCCGTCGGCTGGGTGCTGCGCGCCCCGTTGTTGGTGAACCGGAACAGGTCGAACGGCACATACAGGCCGTCGCCAAACCGGTTCATCCCGCAAGTCCGGCCCATGACCTCGGAGATTTCATGTTCCGCGATACCGATGAAATCATACGCGCCCGGCACCGCCCGGTTCGTCGGAGAAAAGGTGTAGGTATAGGTGCTGCCGAAGCCGACCTCACCGTCGGGACCATCCGAGGAATTGGTGGCGGTGGGGCTCAGATACGTCCGGAGTGCCCGGGCCTCGGCCATGGGCATCCACCACTGGTTCGTCGCCAAAGGATCGGCCGCCGGCAGGCTGAGCACGGCATTGCTGTCATCTGCGGTGCTGCGCAGCAATCGCAGGGCATTCGTCACCTGGAGATAGGTGAAGGGAGAGTTGCCGTTCGTGCCGATCAGCGTGGCACTGCTCGAGCCCAAACCCACACCGCCGCTAAATGGCCCCGTGTTGCCCCAATAGACGCTGAGATAAATCGTGATGGGATTGGTGAATTGATTGGTGAAGACCTGGGTGGCCGCCGCAAATGCCGCCTCCACCGCCGGTGCATTCGTCAGCGTGGTGACGCTGGTGTCATACTTCACAGTAAAAGTAATCGCTCGGGCCGGGGATGGCAGAATCAGGAGCCCGGCGCTTAACGCCAACCCGGATAATATTTTACGAAAAATGAATGACGGCTTTGCTTCACCGGAATTAATCATGTCAGTAGGTGGGTTAACTACTTAAACCGTATCACCGGTTTTGAATTCGTCAACGGGGAACTGTCACTTTGGCCGGCCAAAAAATGATGCCGGTCGGCCAAGGCCGGTGCAACGGTTCAGAATGAGATTGCTTTCCCCGGCAAACCCCACTATTTCAACAGCGTCTATGAGATATTTCATTTTCCCCGCCCTGGCTCTGGCCCTGCTGGCCGGCGGTTGCGCCAGCTCCCAATCGCGCGAAGGCCAGGCCGCCAGCGTGGCGGTGCGGGTGGCTCCGGCCGTGCTTGCCGCCCTGTCCGGTCCGGATGCCCTCTTGCTCACCAATGTGGACGGCCTCCAGTGCCGTGCCGTTTTCACCCTGGCGGCCGGGGATGACCATTCCCGGCGGGTCTCCGGGCGCCTGTCCGCCGCTCAGGGTCGGCTCTGTTTTGAATCGGATGCCATCGGTAAAAAACTTTCCGGCCGGTTTGGCATCGTCTGGGACACGCGCACCCGGCAGGGATTTGTGACCAGCGAAGACCTCCAAGGCGTCGCCCCTATCACCGCCACCAACCGCTACACCTTCATCGAGGAGTCGCCGGATGCCAGCCCCGGGGCCGACCAGGACGGTCATCCCGTCAAAACCTCCCTCGTGACTCTCGCCCGGGATGACGGGCAAATGGTCAAATTCCGCGTTTGGCAGGCCGCCGATCTCAACGCCCTCGCATTGCGGATCGAACCGCTCTCGGATGCGGCCGCGCCCGTTATTGCCCTTTCAGATATCGGGCGGACCAGCCCGCCGGCCGGGATTTTTTTGCCGCCCGACGATTTCACCAAATACGCCGGCGCCTTTTCCCTGCTGGATGAATTGATCATCCGCGCTCATAACGTCTATGACATCGCCGACCCGTCCCGTGGCGACCTGCCGGCCATATTGGCGCCCAGTGAAATGCATAATCAGGGACCCTCCGCCCCGCCGTGAAACGGTCTGCCGGCGAATTAGTTTGCCCCCGCCCCAAAAACAGGCAATATGCCAGCCGAACCGCAGTCCGGAGCGTAGCTCAGCCTGGTAGAGCACTTGCTTTGGGAGCAAGACGTCGCAGGTTCGAATCCTGTCGCTCCGACCATTTTCAACTTTCAAATCGAACCCACTGATCAAACGGTCAGATCCTGTTTTTGGTGCCGTTGACCAATTGGAACGTGAACCGGTGATCCCTTCGCAGAAAGCCCGGTCAGCAAGCCGGATGGCGGATCACTGCTTCATTGCATTGCGCAATTCTGCCTCAGCCCCGGCATTCCAATAGCCGCATTCGAGTTGAAAAAAGACCGAAGTATAAGGTTTGGTCAGCGGCGTCTTGATGATCAGCACCTTGAAGGATTTGCCCGCCTCGTCGAGCTTGGCGATGATCTGTTCGTGCGGCAAAATCTGCGCCGGTTGGCCGGCCAGAATTTTTTCCAAGCCTTCGCGATAGGTACCGATGCCGGGCGCATTCTTTTCAGTGACAAATTTCATTTCCGAATCCGTGTAAATCGCCGGCTGGACATGCTTGGTTTTCGCCAGTTCCGCAAGGACCGTCTGGACGACCTCCAGCTGGCCGGCTTGGACGCAAATCGTCTCGATGCCGGGCGCGGTCTGGAGCGGATACGCGGAATCCGCCACCACAATCCAGTTGCGGTGGCCCAGCAGCGGAAGTTCGGCCTGCAATTTCGCTTTCCAGCTCTCCGCGGCGTGCAAGGATGCGGCGGCAATGACGGAAAGGATGGTGGTGTTAAAAATTTTGAAGTTCATACGTCTGGGGCTATTGATCGCCGGCGCGTTGAACCGGATCCCAATATTGGGAATTCTTCAGTTGGTTGGATCCTTGCGGGTTGATGTCGCCATCTTTCCGTGCTTCCGAGTGGCTGTCCGCAAAAACCACGACGCCGAGTCCGCCATTGATGTTCTTGCCGCCGGAACCTCCGTGGCGGCAGGCGATTCCCTGATAAGATGACTGCGTCCCGTCCATGGCCGCATTCGGCCAATACGAACTCATGCTCCAATAGCCTTCGGAGTCGCCAATTTCCAGGCAATCAGCGGGGTGCAGAATCGAGCTTCGTTTCACTTGAAATTGAGTGGTATATGAAAAGGTTCCGTAAGAGACGGATGCGGCCGCCTGGACCGAAGGTGCCGGGTAGAATAAAAACCAGACATTGGCGGCATACCCGATCCGGTCGCCCGGGTAAGCGACCCCGGTCCAACTCCAGGCAAAGCCGGGCGTATACTGGTTGCGAACCCCTCGCAGCACCGGGCAATGGAACAGGTTGGAGTTGCCGGCGGAATACTTGCCCAAATAATTGCCCCACCAGTTGTCCATGGCTGGCAAAGTCGGATCCTGCCCCCGGCAGGCCGGAAAGATTTCGTTGCTGTCGTCGGTGTAGAGTTGAAGAAATATCCCGACTTGTTTGAGATTGTTAAGGCAGCCGATCGTTTTGGCCCGTTCTTTTGCCTTGGCCAGCGCCGGCAAGAGCATGGCGGCGAGAATGGCGATGATGGCGATCACCACCAACAGCTCGATCAGCGTGAAAGCTCGCTTCAATCCAGGGCGAGGCCGCAGAACTGATATCTTATTCATGGGTTCGAATTTAACTTCGCAAGTTTATGCCGGTCATTCAATCCCGAGAACTCGTGATTCCTCAAAAGCGACAGCCGGTCAGACTCAGCCAGGTCCCCGGACCGGTTTATTGCCAGTCATCGGTCCGGAACGGGGAGGCGGGCAAACCGGCTCCATTGAACAGGCTGGCCGCCGGATTGGCGGCCCAGGCGTAACGAACCGCCTTGGGGGATTGCACTTCCGGGCTGGAAACGATTACCTGGTCGTTCCGGATGAAAGCTTTGGCCCAAATCCAACGATGATCCGCTCCCGCGATGGCAAACCCGGTCAACTCGCCACCGCTGGCGACCAGACCGCCTTCCGTATGGCTGAATGACAGGATAACTTGATCGCCGTTAATGGTTTGTCCTGCTGGCAGCGGACCGGAGAATGGAATGTCCAGTCCATAGACGTGGGCAAGCGCCCAAAGCGCCAACCGGTGACCCACCGCCTGTTTGTTCTTGGGGTGGATCAGCACGGGGTCGCCCACATCAATGGTGATCGCCATCCCGGTGTTATTAACGCGGAGGCTTTGCAACATGCATTCGCGGATGACAGACCAGTTGCTGAATTCCGCGGGATCAGTTGTTTTTGCTTTGAAATTCGGCAATTGCACCCAGCCAAAAGGAAAATCACCCTGGTTCCAATGGTGCCGCCAATCTTCGATCAGGAGCGGCAGTTGGATGGAATACAGCCGGGCCAAATCATTCGCCGTATTATTTTCTCCCTGATACCAGATCGCTCCGCGGATCGCGTAAGGGATGATGGGTGCAATCATGCCGTTAAACAGGTTTGCCGGATAATTTTTGTCGAGCCGCGGATCTGCCGGCCTTGGGGGTTCGGGTGGGACCGGTTTACCCTCCGCTTTCCGCTTTGCGGCTGAATTTGTCCACAACGCCTGCTCGCGGGCATATTGTGCCCGGGCAAGTGCTTTGCGATCGGGAGCGGGCAATGTGGCTTGCCAGTGTTTCAGCACCGGTGCCAGTTCCAGCTTCCTGACCGGGCAGGCTGGTCCAGGTCTCAATGGGAGTGGCTCCCCACGATGCGTGAATCAGCCCGACCGGGACGGCCAGTTTCTGGTGCAACTCCCGACCAAAGAAGTAGGCTGTCGCGGAAAAGCTCCCGACGGTCTCGGGCGAGCAAACCACCCACTGGCCGTCGCAGTTTGTTTGCGGAGTGGTCGCGGGGTGGCGCGCCACGGTGAACATGCGGATCTCCGGAATGTTTGCCGAGGCCCTTTCCTGCCAGGCATTCGTGACATCGTTCACGGATAACTGCATGTTGGACTGTCCGGAACCCAGCCAAACTTCGCCGACCAAAACGTCCTGGACGACAATGGTGTTATGGCCCTTCACGGTCAGCGTCGTCGGGGTAGCCGCCGATAGCCGGTCCAGTTTGAGTTTCCATCGGCCGGTGGCGTCCGCCGTTGCCGTCCGGGTTTGCCCGGCAATGCTGGCGGCAACATGTTCGCCGGGTTCAGCCCAGCCCCAGACCGGCACTGGAACATCCCGCTGCAATACCATGTGATCGGAAAAGATCGCCGGCAGGGTGATGTCGGCCCGGCCCGGCCCGGCCAAGAGTAAGATGGCGCCCGCTAACAATCGACAAAGCTGGCGTTTGGTGTCAGTCATGGTTTGCGAGTGAGTTGATGGCCGTTCTAGGCCAGGTTGATTTCCAAGTGTTCTCCCGCCGTAACCGTCACGGAATGAGTCAAGGTGAGCAGAATTTTCTGCCCCTCGCGCTCAAAGTGAGCCGCGACCGGTTGCCCGGCGCAGGACACTTCTGCCGAAGTTGCCGATTCACTGGCCAGGGCGATGGTTTTCAAGTTCAAGGTGCCATAGTGCACCGCTATTTGTGCCTTCAGTCTGCCGCCTGCCAGCTTTTGAGCGTAGCTCCCCCAGCCCTCGGTGCCCGTGAAAGCGGATTTGAAGTTATCCGGGGTCAACCGCGGCGCAAAACCGATATGCTGTTTCGGGCCGTGATATTCAAACCCGCATGCAGCGAGAAAAACGCCGTAACTGGCCATGCTGCGCGCATAATGGTCGCCGCACTCGATCTCGTTCCACGGGTTACGGTGCGCGGCCCCGTATCGGTCATGCACGGTGCGCTCGATGGCCAGACCTTCCAGCAGCATCCCTTCCCAGATCATGTGACCGGCCACCTGATGCTCAAAGCCGTTCATGCATTCGTTGAAATAGCCGGCCGCCCAATCCGGCTTGCCGGTCCCGCCGGCTTTCCTGAAATCCCAGCCGGCGCGGGGGAACGTGCACATCAGCAGGCCGGCTTCCCCAGGCATGGCATACCAGCGCCCGGGCTTGTTGGCCTCGCGATAGGGGCCGACATCCGGCGTGAAATTATAACGCCAGAGCGATTTGAGCGCCGATACCGTCTGCGGCTGGGGCAGCACCCGCGGCAGGCCGACTTGAAACGCCCAGCTTTGGCCAAAGACCTGGTCGATCTCGCAACCCGTGCCGGAGTTGATCGCATCCAGATGGTGCGGGTCCACCTGGTTGGAAAAATATTCCCCGTCAAAAAGCCGCGCGGCGAAGTTCGCCTGGCCGGTTGTTAGGATGGTCCGGCATTGGGTGGCAAACGAGGTGTCGCCGACTTCATCAGCCAGCTGCGCTGCCGCTGCCAAAGCCGCCAGATAGAGGCCGCTTAGCCAGGCGACCTTGCCATACCAGTCGGTATCCAGCGTGTTGTGCTGGTTGCTCTCAATCAGGCCGTCACCGTTGCCGTCTTTTTTGATGAGCCACTCCGTCGCCCGCCGGATTTTCGGCCAAAGCCGACGCAGCAGTTTGTCGTCCGCCGACATCTGGTGTTCACGCAGGGCGCGAAGGACGTAACCGCTTTGCGCATCCACGGCCGGGATGTTGTTGAATTCGCCGCGAAAATGGATGGCCCCGTCGGGCATTTGCGCCAGCCCGAAATCCACGCGTTCGCGCAGGTCGCGTTCCAAGTCGGGAAACAGCCGGGCGATGGCTTGCGCATAGAGGTAAACGTGGCCGCAAGTGCCCGCGCAATCACCGACGCCTTCCCAGCCGTAAAACCGCCCGTTGGCGAGCCGATAGCAGGTCGATGTGGCGAGGGTGGACGTGTTCAAAAAGGTCCGGTCAAGGAACCAATAGGGCAGGGTGGAATCATACCAGGTGTTCCGCCATAACTTTGTCTGGCCTTCAAGGCGGGAAAAGTTTATGGCGACATATTCCGCGACCGCTTGGGCCGACGTGAATTTTGTCGCGTAAAACCGGCCGCAATCCGTGAACGAATTCTTGATCGAAAGGTTCGGGAAATGCCAGGTCAGCACAAAGGCAGCCGTGACCGCTTCGCCGGGCGCGATGGTCAGCTTGCGGCTCAGCGAGCCGACCGGCTTTTCACCGAAGGGACATTGCCGGTCGCCGCTGATCTCATCCGCGCTACCCAGCAACGCCAGGCACATAGTGCCATGGTCAGACAACTTTTCGAGCGGCTCACGAGGGCCCTGCCGGTCGGCGAAAGTGATCTTTCCGACTCCGACGTTGCCCCAGGGCCCGGTGGCATCATCAATGATTTCAAGATGCGCCGTTTTCCCGGCAAAATTGCGGACGTCGAAAAATTGGAGCGACATGCCGTTTTGGTCCTGTCCCGAGGCCGTGAGCGCCGGCAGGCCATCCACAACCAGCGACAGCCCCAGTTTTGATTCGCCGCGGGCCTTGCCGCCGCCGATCCAGAAGGTGATGAAATTCCGCTCGATGGTGAATTCGCGGCTGATGAGTTTGCCTGTGGCGTTATCCTTGGCGCCGATGGAATCGCCGGGGGCGGTGGCGTGAGAATTCACGACCCGCGCCGTGTCACCGCCAACGTCCCCCTGGTAGGATGGAATCTCGCTGTGCTTGACGGGCCCGGTGCCGAATGCCCGGCCTTCCGCTTTCCAGCCGTCATAGCCGGCCCGGTTCCAATCTTCAAAAACCAAGTCCGGTCGGTGCGACTTGGCGGCGGTGATCTCATTTTCTGCCGAACATAGCAGTGCCGTCGCGCCTTTGATCTCCGCGAAGCGGTTGTTCAACATCCCGCTGCGGTTGCGGTGGTGAAGGCATACGCCGTTTTCCAGTTCGCCGGTGAGGGACGCTGTCACCGGCGCGGCGGAAATGTTGCGGACGGTGAATTGAAACACGGTTGCGGGCAGGCTGGAGTCGTCGGTGTTCAACGGGATAAAGGGCGAGAAGGCTTCCAATTTGACCGCCAGCGGCACGGCCGGGTCGGAGTATTCCATCGTCGCGACGGGGTATTCGCCGCGGAAACTGATTTCGGCAAACCCGTCCCGGTCGAGCGAGGTTGCTTTGCCGCCGATCTTCAAAGAAAATTTCTGCATCAGCGGTGAACCGGGCATCAGCGGTCTGGCATAATGATCCGCGCCCGTATAGACAAACTGATTGAAAATGTCCCAGTGCCAAAGCCGGCCGTCACCGCCGAGATATAAATGTCCCGCACCGATGCCGCCGACCGGCATGCCGACGAATTTGAGGTCGTCTCCCCGAAGGATTTGGGGCGTCCCGCGCTCGAAAAGAGATTTGACCCAGGCGGGTGAAAGCCGTTTGTCGGCGGGTACCAGCTTTTCGAAATCCGCGCGGATCGCAGGTCCGGCCGGCGCGGGTGATCGGGTGAAGACCAGCCCCAGTCCGGTCACGGCGGAGGCTTTCAAAAAATGACGGCGCGACCAGGGGGCTTTGGTAAAACTCAATTGGTCTTGCATGTTCAGTTGGCGGTTGATTTTTTATGATTGGTGGCGGCAATCAGACATTATGCTGGCCGGGTAATTTATCGTCTCGCTCATTTTGGCTCATTCCCCGGTTTTAATCATTATTACGGTGTCAGCCGGGTGGGCCGTGCGGTCCAGGCCGGTGATGTGAATGCCGCCCTGCTTCTCAATGGTAAATTCAAGCGCTTTGCCCGTGAACAGATCGCGGCATGCCACGACCTTGTTTCCGATGGCTGGCGTGGTGAATTCATGGCCTTGGCAGTCTGGCAAAAGGTGGACAAAATACTTTCCCGGTTTGCAGGTGAAGCCGTATTGCCCGTCCACCGGATTCCACGGTCCGCCGCGCGTTCCGTAGATGCTATCGCCCACAATCGCCAACCAGTCGCCAACTCTTTTGGTCAGGGCCGCATGGCTCGCCGGAATCCGGCCGTGGCGGTCCGGACCGAAATTCAACAGCAGGTTGCCATTACGCGTCACGACGTCTGTCAGGAAACGCACGATTTCCTCATATGACAGCAGGTTTTGATGTTCATTGTAGCCCCAAGACGACCGGTTCAGGTTGAGGCACTTTTCCCAATAATAGGTTCTGACCGGGCCGGTGACCGGCCGGGGGCCTTCCTCGTCGGCAAAATCCCCGATCCAGCCGCAGCGGCGATTGCAAATGACATTGGGGGAATATTTGCGCGCGATGCCCATCAGCCCAAGCGGCCGGCCGGACCCGTCGGAATCGCCATACTCGCTGCGGACCGGCCAGGGATTCTTGGGGTCGCGATAGGCGCCGGGCTCCCAAAAAAACATCGCGTCCCGATCCGTTCCCTGCTGTGCCAGCCAGCCACCGTCCCAGAAAACGTAGTCGAAGGGGCCGTAGTTTTTGAAAAGGGTGCGGACTTGTTCGTAAACTTCTTCCTTCATTTCCCGGGCGTTTTCCCGGTGGGCCGGGCTGGTTCGATAGTGCCAGGCGTTGGTCGCGCAATCAGTGCCCCAAACGTCATAATAGCCGGGATAGCGCCAGTCAATCGGTGAGTAATATAGCCCGATTTTCAGGCCGGCGTCGCGGCAGGCTTTGACATATTCGGCGTAAAGATCACGGTGAATCGTCTGGACACTCGTGAATGCGTTTGGGTAATGGCTATCGAACAGTGCAAATCCGTCATGGTGTCGCGAGGTCAGGCACAGGTATTTCATCCCTGAATCTTTCGCGATTTTGGCCCAGGCAGCCGGGTCGTAATCCTTCGCATCGAAATAGGCTCCGTTGCCCTGGTCCGTGGCCAGCTTCCGGTATGCCGCGGGAGACACCTGGTGGTTTTCCATGTACCACTCCCCCTGCGCTGGCACGGCGTAGAGCCCCCAGTGAATGAACATGCCAAACTTCGCATCCATGAACCATTTCATCGTGACATCGTCCTGCTGTACTATGCCCAGGTCGTTGGTGATCGGGCGGGCAAAGGATGTTGCGGTCGCCGGCCACAGCAGGAACAAGACCCCGAAAATCCGGATCGCGCTGATCGTCTGCGGAAGCATTGTTTTTTTGAAGCTCACCCTTTGGCTTTCCATTGCTGGCGGCCGGGCGGTCATTTTCCCGATTCAATGTCGATGGGTTGCGGGGTGTTGCGCGCGGCGGTTCCCGGCGGGGAGGGGGACTTCATCTGCCGACTCCAGTTGCCCAGCTCCATGCCAAGTTCTTTCGTCACCTCCGGCTTTGCCGCGGCGAGATTCCTGCATTCCGAAATATCCGTGGAAAGATCGTACAATTCGGCGGGCTCACCGGTGGCCGGTATAACCAATTTATAATCGCCGCTCCGAATCGCCAGCGCGCCACGGTCGGGCATGCGGAGATAAATTTTTTCATGGGGCGCGCCGGTCATCGCCCCGGTGAGATAGGGGATGAGATCGATCCCGTCGAGCGGGCTTTCGGGGCGGACGGGCGTCTTGGCCAGCGCGGCGATGGTCGCATATATGTCGAGGGACAAAACAGGGCGGGTGTAGGTCATTCCCTTGGGCAGGTGACCGGGCCACTGCATCGCAAAGGGCACGCGCCAGCCGCCTTCCCAGGCATATTCTTTGGAACCGCGCAACGGATAATTGTCGGAGGAGTTCACATCCAACGCCCCGCCGCCGGCGGAGAGAAACACCACCAAGGTTTGCTCCGCCAATCCATCTTTGCGCAGCTCCGCCAGAATGCCCCCGACCCCGTCGTCCACGGCGCTGACCATGGCGGCATAGGTCCGGCGATGGATTCCCTGGATTTGGGGAAAACGATTCAGATATTTGTCCGTGGCTTCCGGCGGTCCGTGCGGGGCGTTGTAGGCCAAAACCAGAAAAAACGGCTGGTTTTGGTGGCGCGCAATAAAGTGCACCGCTTCATCGGAAAATTCATCCGTGAGATAATTGGTGGTTTTGGCCGGCGTAAAATTGCGCAGGATTTTGGTGTGCCAACCGTCGTAGTCACTGTTCGACGGGCCGGTGGCGGCATTCGTGGGTTCTTCCGGCAAATATTTATGCCCGGCCCCAATGATGCCGAAAAATTCCTGGAATCCCCGCTTTAGCGGATGCCCGGCCGGGTTTCTCCCCAGATGCCATTTGCCGATGATGCCGGTGGCATAACCGGCCCGGCCCAAAGTTTCCGCCAAGGTCGTTTCGGTCAGCGGCAGGCCGGAATCAGAATTGTCGGTCGGCCATTCCGGATCTCGTTCGTAACCGAATCGTTCCTGATAGCGTCCCGTCAGCAAGCCTGCCCGGCACGGCGAACTCAGCGGCGATGAAACATAACCGCTCGTGAAGCGGACGCCATTGCTGGCAATGGAATCAAGGTTCGGCGTCGGTATATCCCTGCAGCCGTTGAAACCGACATCATGGTACCCTTGGTTTTCGGTCAGAATGATGATGAGGTTGGGCGGACCGGCCGGTGCGCCCATGGCGGAGATGCCGGCAAAAATGGCAACGATAACCGGAACAACACAGTCAGACGGTTTCATGTTTTTTAAATGGCGTGGCGGGGGCGGCCCCGTTTCAACCGGGCACGAACATTGATTTTCCGCCCAATCGGCTGCCGCCAATCACCGCACCGCCCAATATGCGCGAAAGGCCCCGGGGAAAACGAGCCGAAATCCGGCAAAACACGGGGGGATTCATGAAAACCATCCTAACCGCATTCGCAGAGGCAAGCCACCCCGAGAACTCGTGATACGCAAAATGAACCGCCTGCATTACAATTTCGGCGTTTCCCACAGAACTCAGATTTAATTCAACCCGCATAAATTGTGCCGCCCGCATTTGATTTTTTAAGCAAGCGGAAAACCCAAGTGTTTGCCAGCACGATGCTTGTCTGGAAGCCCGGGAGCGAATCCCCAACCACCACTATGAGACCAAAAACCGGCCAAACATTTTTTTCACCACTGACCAGGCTTAAGGAGGGCGCCTCATTTTTTGTTTTTGGAAAGCGATTGGGGGACTTTTGCCGGCCGGACTCTTTTGCCGGCGGATTCGCATTTAAAGCCATGGCGAGTGGACGGCTTTTGCCGGCCGCCGCCGCGGCTCTGCTAGCGGCTGCCATCGCGTCGCAGCCCGCCGCCGCCGCGCCCATCACTTGGGGGGCGGCGACCACCATCAGCGCCAATACGGATGTTTACACCAACGGCACCGCGCTTTACGCCTATGCGGGAGCCGCGGCGACAGTGAACGGCGTGTCGTTCACGGCGGTCAGCAGCACTGCCACTTGGGGGAGTGTCACCTTCGGCTCCGCTTTAAACACCTATAGTGCCAATGGGTATGGATATGCCGGGGCACCGTTCAGCGGTTTATCCACCGCCTATTCAAACGTGCTGGCCAGCGCGGGCTATAACCTCACTTCGGCCATAATTGTGAATTTGAATGGCTTGAGTCCGGGGCATAGTTACGCCGTCCAGGTGTGGGCAAACGACAGCCGCAACAACAACGTCACCTGGAGCCGGAATGAAGTCTTGACCAGTGCGGGCGGCAACTCGGTGTCGCTGGGTTTTAATGCGACTCAGGCGGCCGGCGGAGTGGGGCAATATTCCGTTGGCACATTTGTGGCGGATGGCACGAGCCAGCCATTCACCTTAACCCCGGGCGCCACCGGAACCAGTTCCACCAACAGCCAGCTCAACGCCATCAGCGTGCTCGACACGACCACCTCGTCCGCCACCCCGAACTGGACGGGGGGCGGCGGCACCGCTTGGAACACGGCCGGCAACTGGCTGGCCGGAAACATCCCGGGCGCGGGGAACAATGTGGAGTTTGCCAGCTCCTCCACGGCGAATCTCGCCACGGTGCTCAATGCGAATTTCAACCTCGGCACCTTGGCCGTGCTCAATCCGGGCGGACCGGTTTCCATCAGCGGAGCGAACACGTTGACGGTTTCCAACGGCATCAATCTGGCCGGTGCCAGCCAGAACCTGACCATTGCCGCGCCGGTGGTTTTGGGTGCGAGTCAGAGCTGGACGGTGACCAATACCGCCACGCTGACCGTCAGCAGCAACATTTCCGGCGGCGGCCTTCTGACGGCAGCCGGCGGCGGCCGGGTGACCTTGAGCGGAACAAACTCCTATTCCGGCGGTACCCGGATCAGCGGCGGCAGCACCTTGCAATTCGCCGTTGCCGGCTCGATTCCCTCTTCCGGTCTGATCGCCGTTCCCAACACCTCGACGACCGGAACGATTGATCTGGGCGGATTAATCCTGACCAATGCCGGATATTTGGCCTTTCCGTTCACTTCGACGACGACGCTGACCAACGGAACGATCATCTGTAACACCGCTAATCCGGGTTACCCGGGCGTTTCCCAAGTCGACTATAATTGGCTCGGCACCGTCAATCTCGCCACCAATGGAAATTATGCAAGCAACCAGCGGTTGCTGATCGGCTACAATTACAATGGCTTTGGGCTGACGATCAATGGCACCGGCACGAACGGCTCGTTTACCTTTGGGGGCGACAATAACGGCAATCAAAACTATGTCGGCGTGGTCACGGGTGATGGGGCCTACTTGAACATCAACGGCGGCACGGTGAACTTCAACAACGCAACCAATGGCACGGGCAACGGTTACCTGAACGTCGGGGCCAACGCCAGCGGCGCCTCCGGAGCCATCACGGTCAACGGCGGCAACCTGAACGTCGGCACCTGGATGAAATTGGGCGGCAACTACAACAACCTTGCCGGCCAGACCTCAACCTCGTCCCTCACGGTCACCAACGGGGCGGTGACGGTGGGCGGCGGTTCGGATGCCGGCTATAACGGCGTGTTATTGATGGACGGTGGCAATGGCGACAATACCGCGAACACGGGGGTGGCCACGCTGACGCTGAGAAGCAATGCCACGTTGACGGTTGCTCAGATCCAAGCCGGCAACAAGGGGACGAACACGATCAATCTTAATGGCGGTACGATTGTTGCCAATGCGGGGGCGGCCGGCGCCTTTCTCAGTGCGGCCTCGAACCTGACGGTTAACATCCAGAACGGCGGGGTCACCGTCAACAATTTGAACAGCAGTGGCGTCACCATCGCGGCAGCGATGTTGGCGAACGGCAGCGGTGGAGTGACTAAAATGGGCACGGGCCAGATGACCCTTTCAGGCACGAATACCTATACCGGTGGCACTATGATTAATGCCGGTACGATGGTTGCCGGCAATGCTTCGGCGTTCGGCACCGGCCCGGTCACGATCAACTCCCCCGGTGGCATTTACGATTTGGCCACCGCCTTGAATTTCACCAACAGCCTGACCTTGAACGGCGGTTTTTTGCGCATCGGCGGCAGCAGCGGCTCCGTGACCTGGTCCGGGCCGGTGACCCTGACGACGAACGGCTGCACCCTGGGCGGTGACGGCGGCACTTCGGGAACCACCATTTCCGGCAGTGTCAATATCGGCTCCGGCGGCAGTTGGATCACCGGCAACAGTTCGATTGGCACCACCATCTCGGGCGGCATCACGGGCAGCGGCACTTTGAACACGACCAACTCCAGCGGGGGTAATCTGACGTTCAAGGGGGTTGTCAGTGGCGGACTCGGTATCGCCCCTGGCGGCGGAACCCTCGTCCTGAGCGGCACCAATACTTTTACCGGTCCAGCCATCATCAATGCCGGCACGCTGACGGTTAACGGTTCAGGCAGTCTGGGCAGCGGTGCTTATGGGGCGAACCTCACGAACAATGCGGCTTTCACCTACGGCAGTTCCGTCGCCCAAATTTTATCCGGAGTTGTTTCCGGTACGGGTGTCCTGACGGACAGCGGCTCCGGCATGCTGACCTTAAGCGGTGTCAATACTTACACCGGCGGCACCACTATCAGTGCCGGCACGCTGGCAATCGGCGGTTCGGGCAGCTTGGGCAGCGGTAATTACGCGGCGAACATCACCGATAATGCGACTTTTGTCTTCAACAGTTCCGCCGTCCAGACGTTGTCCGGGATTGTTTCCGGCACCGGCTCACTGACTGCCAGCGGCTCCGGAACGCTGAATCTGACCGGTGCGAACACCTACACCGGCGAGACAGTATTTACCAATGGCATTATTAATGTCGCCAGCCTGTCCACCTATGCCGGGGAAGCCGCCGGTGGCAGCCCCCTGGGCGGACGGACCTCCGCGCAGGACACAACCTCCACCATTGGCCTGCATTTTTCCGGCGGCACGCTGCAGTATACGAATACCGGGCTGGGGGCGCAGACCACTGACCGCTATATCCGCATCAAGGGCGGCACTTTCACGAGCGCAATCGATGCCTCAGGCGCAACTTCAGCAGACACGATCACCTTTTCCCAAAGCGGCGCCCCCATCAATTTTTGGGACGGCACCGGCACCCGCAGCCTGACGCTCACGGGGAGCAACCCGGGGAACAATACCTTCGCCCAGAATATTCCCGACTATAACAATGGCTCGAGTGCGACTTCCCTGATCAAAAACGGCGCCGGCACCTGGGATGTCATCAACACGAACAATGGTGCCGCCGGTACGACGGCCAACAATGCCTACGGCGGTTACACGGGGGGAACGACCATCAGCGGCGGCACCTTGGGGTTTGCGACCAATGCGCTCGGGGCGAGTGGGACGGTGCAATTCACCGGCAATGCGACCCTGCGGTGGGACAGCGGCAATGCGCAGGATCTTTCCAGTCGCTTGAAAATCAATGACGGCGTCACGGCGACGTTTGACCCGGGCGCAAATAACGTCACCCTGGCGTCCGCGCTGTCGGTGGGTACGGCCAAAACGGGGGCTTTAACCAAATCAAGTTCCGGCACGCTCATCCTGTCGGGCGCGAACACATACACCGGTGCCACCACCATCAGCGCCGGCACGCTGACGATTGGCGGGGCGGGCAGTTTGGGCGGCGGTTCCTACGCCGCGGCCATCACGGACAATGGCACATTGAGTTTCAACAGTTCCGCGGTGCAGACCTTGTCCGGCAATATTTCCGGCACCGGCGGTTTGACGTATCTTGGAGCCGGCGGTTTGACTTTGACGGCCACGAACACCTACGCCGGCGGCACGACCGTGACCGGAGGCGCTGTGGTGCCGGGTAACGGCTTTGCCTTCGGCACGAATACGTTGACCATCAATGCCGGCGGCAATGTTTATCCGGTGGCCAGCATGACCGTCAGCAACGCGCTGGTCTTGAACGGCGGCAAGCTGGAACTGGGTGGCGGCGGCAGCCATCAAATGAACTGGAATGGGTCGGTTACGGTAACGGCCACCAATTCATCCATCACGGCCGATGGCGGGACCGGATATAATGTCAGCGGTGCTGGCGGTGGTGATTGGGGGGCTGCGATAACGGTTAACGGCACTGTGAATATGGGCGGCAGCACCAACACCTTGCTCTGCTATGGCGGCAACTACGGGATTACTCTGAACGGTACTGTCAGCGGGGCCAACGGAACAATGGAAGACACTGCGCAGGAACTCTGGCTGACCGCCGCCACCAACACGTTTGCGGGCACGATCCGCTCCACCGCCAGCTCGGCCACGGTGATTTTTGGTTATTCCGGGGCCAATTCCGTCAATTACATGACCATTGATATGAATACGAATGATTCCGGATCATTCTTGTTCAAAAACTATCCCTGCACCATCGGTGGCCTGATGGGAGGCCGCAACCTGGCCATTTCCGGCGCGTTGTCAGTCGGCATCAATAACACCAGCACCAGTTATAACGGGGCGCTGACCGGCGGCGGGGCGCTGACCGTGGTCGGCACCGGTACGCTGACCCTTTCCGGCACCAATAGCTACACTGGCAACACGACTGTCAGCGCCGGCACGCTGGCATTAGGGACCAACGGGGTGCTGCCCGCCACGACGACCGTTAACCTGAATGGGGGTACGCTGGCCATGGGGATGTTCAATAGCACCGTCAGTGGCATTCAGAGTAACGGAATCGCCAAAGCCCAGGGTACGTGGGGGGCGCCCGGCAGTGGTGCCAACCACATCAGCTCTTCCCTCGCTGGTACGGGCATCTTGACGGTGACCGGGGGCGGTTCATCCACGTCGGTCGTGTCCTCGAGCGAGAATCCCGCCACCTATGGCGATTCCGTTACGCTCACCAACACGGTGACTGGCATCGGCGGTGACGGCAGTGCGCCGAGCGGTGAAGTCACGTTCTTTGACGGCACCAATTCAATCGGCACGGGCACCTTCGCCGGCAGCGCCGGCACCGTGTCGGTTTATACTCTCACCGTGAGTTTGTTCACGGCGGCGACTCACAGTATCACCGCCAGTTATGCAGGTAATGTGATTTACGATGTCAGCACCTCCAGCCCGGTGTCGGAGGTGGTGAATCAGGCGGTCTCCACGGCCACGGTGACCGTGAATAATTCTCCGGTGTCGTATAATGGTGCCGGCCAGGCGGCGGCCGTGACTTTGAGCGGCACAAATACCGCCGGCAGCGTGACGGCCATTTTGACCGGGGGCGCCGCCACGCAGACGGATGCGGGTGCTTACGCGGTGACCGCGACCTTTGTGCCGGACGACACGAACTATACGACGCTGAGCGGTTTATCCGCCGGCAGTTTTGCCATTAACCAGGTCGCCTCGACGACAACGACCGTGGGAGCCGGTCCGTTCAACTACGACGGAACCACTCACACCGGCGGATCCGGGACGGTGGCCGGGGCGGGCGGGCTGAGCACCTCCGCCACCTCGCTGACCTATAGCGGCGACCAGATTAATGTCGGAACTTATTATGTGACGGCGCATTATGCCGGCGACACGAATCACACCGCCAGCGATGGCGCGGCGGTGGCCATTACCATTGGCCAAGCCACGACGGTTTTGTTTTCGGGCCTTAATTCTTTGACCAATGGTTACGGGGTGACAAACCTCATCCTGACCGGCACCGTGAGTGCCGCCGGAGCGGCCTATCCGACGAACGGCGAAACGGTCAGCGCCACCATCAACGGGTTCACGGTCAGCGGGACCGTGACCAATGGGACCGGCGCTTTTGCCATTGATTACAATGATCCGTCGCTGGCGACCAATGGGGTTGCGGGTTCCCCGTACACCATCACCTACAATTATGGCGGCGATGCCAATCTGGCGGCGGCCACGGCTGATGCCAGTACCGCGCTGACGATCACCAATGCCCTTTTGGGCGTCACGGCCAATAACGACAGCAAGAGCTACGATGGCAACGCGTATGCCACCAATACCGGCGTGACCTATGCCGGATTTGTGAACGGTGAAACGGCCGCCGTGCTCGGCGGTGCGCTGACCTACGGCGGCACATCGCAAGGCGCGATCAATGCGGGCACCTACCCGATTGTTCCGGCGGGCCTGACCAGCCCCAATTATGCGTTCAATTACACCAATGGCACACTGACGGTGAATCCGGCGGGCGCGGGTCTGACCATCGGTTCCTCGGTGAACCCGGTCGGTTATCTGGGCGGTGTGACGTTCAGTGCGACGCTGGCGACCAATGCCACGGGAAGCGCGGTATTCTCCGCGCCGGGCGGGGCGTTCAGCACGAACACCTTGAGCTCGGGGCTGGCGGGCAGCCTGACGATCACGAATCTGGCGCGGGGGACCAATGTCATCACCGTGGTTTATGGTGGCGACAGCAACTATCTGGCCGCCACGAACACCTTCAACCAGGTGGTGACGAATCACGCGCCGGTGGCGGGCATCATGACGGTGACCATCACGGCGGGATTGGGCGGAGAAATCGCGCTGAGCGACCTCGCCACGAACTGGACCGATGGGGACGCGGATACGGTGGAACTGAAGGCGGTGAACCTGACGACCACCAACGGGGTAAGCCTGTATCCGATCAACCTGACGACGAATCTGGACGGTTCGTATGTGATCACCAACATTGCCTATCTGGGCTATACGAATCCTTTGAATGTGGGGGACCGGATCAGTTACAGCATCGGGGACGGGTTTGGCGGGACGAACGTCGGTTACATCAACATCGTGGTGGTGAGCAGCGTGCCGGGGACGAACTCGATCACCGGCATCACCGGCGGTAATCCGAACGGATTGACGGCGTATGGGGTGCCAGGGTTCAGCTACATCACCGAACGTTCGACGAACCTGACGGATTGGGCGGCGATTTCGACCAACACGGCGGCGACGAACGGGTTGATTAATGTATCCGACCCGTTTGCCGACTTGGGCAGCAATGCTCCGTCGGCGGCGTTCTACCGCTTGCTGTGGCAGCCATGAGCCGGCTTTGGTGACACATTGGGTATGTCGCCATTGGGGTGGGTGGCGGTGCCGGGGACGGTGCCGCCACCTTTTTCGTTGGTCGAAGCAATCAGGGATTTGGCCGGTGCGGGAAACTTGAGGACGGCCGGGGGCCGGGTTTTCGGCGGAGAACTGAAAAATATTTTTGCGGGCCATGCCACCGTCGCCGGCGGGTTCAACCACTGTGGCCGGAGCAGTCTATGCTGACGGGGTGTTTCGAAAATTGTCAGGAACGCCCGTATCCCGAGAACTCGTGATTTGCAGGAGTTGGCTGGTAGGGTAGGCTCCCATTCACACCCACTCGAATTGAAACGAAAGTTTTGACAAAGAAAATCACATTTTCTGCAACTGTCCGAAAAACATCATTTTTTGCATTTTCGTTGCCAACCATTGAAACCGAACCCCAACCCTGTATGAGTATCAAGTCGATGAAATCCATTTGTCCAAGCAGTGCCGGAAGCAAATTCACTTCCCCTTGCATGCGCCTTGCGGCGCTGCTCGGGCTTGCGTGGCTGGCCCAGATGAGCGCACCGGCTGCCCCCGTCACTTGGGGGACGGCAACCACCGACAGTGCCGGCACGGACGTTTTTACCAACGGCACGGCGTTATATGCCTATGCCGGCACCGCCACCTCGCTTAACGGCGTGAGTTTCACGGCGGTCAGCAGCGGGACCACATGGGGCAGCGTGAGTTTCTCCGGCCTCGGATCGTATGGAGCCAATACCTTTGGCTATGCCGGTTCGCCATTCAGCACTTTAAGCACCGCCTATTCAAACGTACTGTCCGGAGGTGCCTATGGAGGCACCGCGGCAGTGACGGCGACCTTGAATGGCCTTACGCCAGGGCATGATTATGCTGTCCAGGTGTGGTTGGATGACAGCCGGAATAACGCCTCCACCGAAACCCGGACCGCGACCCTTGGCAGCACCAATGGCAACTCGGTCACGGTGGCTTACAATGCCGCGCAAACGGCCGGTGGCGTGGGGCAATATGCGGTCGGCACTTTTATGGCGGATGGCACCGCAAGCCAGATATTCACCTTGACCCCCGGCGGCACCAGCCCCTCCGCGCAGATCAATGCCATCAGCGTGCGTGATTTGGGCAGCTCCTCCAGGACCTGGCTGGGGGCCACCGGCAGCTCTCTCTGGGGCGCGGCGTCCAATTGGTTGGCCGGCATCGTCCCGTTGTCGGGCGATTCCGTCGTGTTCAACAGTGCTTCCGCCAGCACCAATCTGGCCATGATGCTGGATGCCAGTTACATAATCGGAAGTTTGACCGTGAGCAATACTGCCGCGCCGGTGGCTATCGGCAGCGATGGATACACCCTCACGAACAGCAGCGGGATTAATCTGCTGGGCGCCGGCCAAAGTCTGACCATTAACGACGCTTTGGTTCTTTCTGCCGGCCAAACTTGGAATGCCACTAACAGTGGTGACGTATTGGCTGTCAACGGCGGGGTTTCCGGCAGTGCGGCGCTGACCCTCTCCGGGGCGGGGGCGGTGGTATTCGGAGGAACTGCGACTTATTCCGGGAACACCACCATCAACGGCGGCAGCCTGACCTTGACCGGTGGC
>Ga0316222_1001861_pt1 | contig 24039 bp, 13 predicted proteins | sample TBH18011metaG_FD_206008 | JGI IMG/M metagenome (GOLD analysis project Ga0316222, IMG submission 206008) | Freshwater microbial communities from Trout Bog Lake, Wisconsin, USA - TBH18011 | ecosystem: Environmental > Aquatic > Freshwater > Lake > Hypolimnion/Profundal zone | place: USA: Wisconsin... | reverse complement strand
TGTTGCGGGCGCTGGGCATTCCCACCGAAATGTTTACCGCTATTTTTGCTTTGGCCCGTTCAGTCGGCTGGATTTCGCAGTGGGATGAAATGATCTCCGATCCAGAGCTGAAAATTGGTCGGCCACGTCAGCTTTATCAAGGTGTAACGATACGGGATGTCCAATCTATTTCCAATCGTTGATTGTGCCGGTGTGGGTGCGGCACTCATTTAACCAGGCGAGGAAGGACAGACTCGGTCAATTGCCGAGTTCAGGATTATATTGATTCGGCAAGCTTACAAGGCAAATACCGGGCTTGCCACAAATGAGCTTTTACAAATTCTGTCAGGTCGATACCGGTTAAGTCTTGACGGTTGGCCGAGCCGTCTGCCAGCGCTTTGGACAAAACCCGGGTTGCTACGAAAAGGCTGATTTTTTTCAGGTCTTTAATCGGGGGATATATCAAGCCGTCAGCTATGTGGTTGGCGGCAATATAGTCTGCCAGAGCATAGGCCGATTCTAATATCATACCATCGCTGATTCGATTGCATTCGCCCAGCACGGCGGCTAAGCCCAGTCCCGGAAAAATGAAGGCATTATTACCTTGACCAATGATATAGCGTCTGCCTTGATACTCGACATCGGGGAAAGGGCTGCCGGTGGCGACAATTGCGCGACCTTGGCTCCAATGGATGATGTCTGTCGGTGCGGCTTCGCAGTTGGCGTTAGGATTGGAGAGTGGGAAAATAATCGGTTGGGCATGGTTTTGCGCCATTGTGGTGACGACAGCTTCGTTGAAGATGCCGGTGGCTCCTGATAAACCGATCAATACGCTGGGTTTGGCATGTTTGATAACATCCATCAAGCCGGGAATGTCGCTATCTGCAATACCCCAGGACTGATAAATATCCCGGCTTTGGGCAAAGGGTTGTTTATAGTCATCCAGGTTAGGGTCTGTTACCACTAGGCCGTAGAAATCAATTATAAAAATTTGCCGGTATGCTTGCGCTTCGGAAAGACCGGCAGTAACCAGGCCTGCGTGAATGATGCCGGCTACCCCGATGCCGCCGGCACCGGCGCCGACTACCACTATGGTTTGCGCGGCTAGCGATTCGCCTTTTTTATGACAAGCCGATAATAAGCCGGCCAAGGCCATTGCGCCGGTGCCTTGTATATCGTCATTAAAACAAGGTATTTGCTGCCGGTAGCGGTTTAATACGTCAAATGCCACATCTTTGGTAAAGTCTTCCCATTGGATAATGGCTTTAGGCCAAGTGGTTTTGACGGCGCTGACAAACTTATCCACCAATTCAAAATAAGCTTGATGGTGTAAACGTTTTTCTCTAGTGCCAAGATAATGTGGATCGTCCAGTAATTCTTCACGATTAGTGCCGACATCCAGATTGATGGGTAAAGCCTGAAAGGGGCAGAGACCACCGCCGACTGTATAAAGTGCCAGTTTGCCTATGCAAATAGACAAGCCACCCATGCCTTGATCACCGATGCCGAGTATGGCGGAGGCATCGGTGACGACTATCATGCGAATATCTCGAAAAGGATAGTTCTTAAGGATGTTTGCTGTGCGATCAATATTGTTAGCCGATAACGTTAAGCCGCGAGCTGTTCTGTATAAGGAGCTGAATTGCTGAACCGCCATGCCTATGGTCGGTGTATAGACTATGGGCACCATTTCTTCTAAATGGCTTTCCAGCAAGGCATAAAACAGCACTTCCGCTCTATCTTGAATGGCTCTGAGAAATTGATACTTGGAAATATCGTTTGGCTGTTTTTGATAGCTGTAGTAAAGCCGATCAACCTGTTGTTCAATATCACTCACCATCGGAGGCAGTAAACCGTCCAACCCCAAGTCAATGCGTTCTTGCAAAGTAAAAGCCGTGCCTTTATTGGTGGCAGGTAGTCTTAGCAAGCTCATGCCGCGGATGGAGACGGCTAAATAAGGTGAGCCTTGGGCATCTACCTGATAATCAAAATAATCGCTTAACTTTGTCATAAATATCGTTACGTTTTAAAAATGGCCTTATTTGCTGAAAATACCGCGAAAGCTGCCTGAAATCAGCCGAGTGATAACCACCAGAATATAGGGCGTTGAAAAATTTGCCGGAGCAGCTAAATAGCGCGGTCGCCACTGGGGGGCAAATTTGGCTTTGTAGCCGTAAAGCCCTTCAAAATTATAAAATTGATCACCCATATCAAAGATGGCGGTGCCGATTTTATGCCAAAGAGGGGCCAAAGGATGCCGCTCCAATCCAGCCAACGGCGCCACGCCTAGCGAAAACCAGTGATAATGTTCAGCTTTACCCCATAGCAGTAATTCGGCAAATAAAAAGTCCATGATGCCTTTTGGGCTGCTGGTATCGTAGCGCATCAGGTCTATCGAGAGTTCCTGCAGGTCACCGCCGCCTTGCCAAAGATTGGCAAAAGCCATGATTTGGCCGTTGTTATCTTTAATGACGGCAATATTGGTGCGCTGCAGATAGGCTTCGGCAAAAAATCCCAGTGAAAAACCTTTTTCTTTAGTGTGCTTGTTGATTAGCCAGGTATCGGAAATTTGATGTAATCTGGGTAGTGCCGTTGCAATTGCCTCACCGCGCAGTATCTCAAACTGATAGCCCAGTTTATTGAATTTGTTACGGGCGCTACGTTGATCTTCTCGCAGTTTGCCTTCCAGTGTAAAGCGAGATAAATCGATGATGGCTTCTTCGCCCAGTTTAAACAGCGATAAGCCTTGATCCAGATAGTAAGGTATTAATTCAGCGCCGACTTGATAAAACACGGCTTTGGCGCCATGCTGGTCAGCTTGTTCCAAAAACTGCCAGAATAGATTTTCAAAGGCATTGGTTTCGCCTACCGGGTCGCCCATCACCACCCAAAATTGTGGGGTTATTTCAAACATGATAAAGGCGTTGCGCTGTGGGTTCCAGAACAAATATTTATCACCCAATAAGGCTAAATAACCGTGGGTTTGCGGATCTTTTAGCAACAGTTGTTGAACTTCGTCAAGTTCCTGTTCATTAGGTTTTGCATAGAATTCTGGTGTGGCGACACTGAGTAAGCGCAACAAGCCATAAGAGGCCGTGACGACTGCCATCAATAGCATAGCGCGCAGAAATCTTGGCGCATTACCATCATAAGAGAATTGCCACCAGAGTTCATGGGCATAATCGACATCCCGATAAGCGAAAAAACCTAGCCAGATGGAGCCGGCAACGACCATGGCAACGGTCACCAGCCAGGATTTGGAAAACGACATCCGCAGTAGCGAGGAGTGGCGGTTAAAGTAGTTACGGCAGGGCAGCATCAATAGCAGGATGGATAATAACACCAGCGCTTCTCGCCAATCGATGCCTTTCAGCAGCGAGGCGATAATGCCGAAGCCCAGCAAAAATAGGCCACCATACCAAGCTGCGTCAATTTTTAGTCGAATGCCGCGGGCCAAAAACAGCAATAACAGGCCAATCAAGCTGCCGACCAGATGCGAGACTTCTAGAATAGGGAGCGGAATTAGGGTGCTGAGCCAGTCTATGGCATCCGAGTTAGCGGGCAAGGAGCCGGAAACCAGCAGAATGCCGCCGGCCAGCAACAGCAGCACGGAGTATAGTTGCGGGATGACGGCCGAGATGATTCGGTTGATGGTGGTGCCGCTCTCAGCGAGCAGTTGCCGGCGGCTGTAGACCTCGTAGCCGAGTAAACCGGCGCCAGCCAAAATCAAGGGTAGAAAGTAATAAATCAGCCTATACAGCAGTAAAGCGCCAATCAATAGTAAGTGTTGGTCGGTAGCTTCTATATCCGACATCAACCACAGGAATCCGCTCTCGAAGACGCCGATACCGCCAGGCACTTGGCTGATGACGCCGATGATCTGGGCCACCACAAAGACCACTAGAAAACCACCAAAGCTGATGTCGACTTGACCGATCAACAATACCCACATTACCAGCGCAGACAAGATCACATCAATGCTGGCAATCAAAGTTTGCTGCAAAGCCAGCATCGGTGTCGGTAAATAGAGTTCAAAATCTTTGATGCGTACTGGTTTGCGCCATAGAAACACGGCCCCCCAATAGCTCAGCAAGCTAAGGATGCAAAGTAGGGTAAGCCAATGGATGGCAGGTGGCTCCTGAATATTAGGAGACAGATAATTGGGTAGTAATAAACAGCCTATCAGGCCTAGGCTTAATGCTCCCAGAAAATAAGTGATGGCTTGAAATAAGGATATTTTTAAAATATCCCAGCCGGGAACGCCCCATTTTGAGTAGAATCGGTAACGTATCGAGCCGCCGGCAGCCCAGGCATTGCCGGTGTTATTGCTGATGGCATAGCTTAGCAAGGCGGCAGGCACCATTTTGCTGAACGGTATTTGCTTATGTCCGGTAAACAGCAGTGCCAGCCAGTCATAACCGGCCAGCACCAGATAATTCAGCAAGGTTAATGCGGCAGCCGCCCAGAGCATAGCGGGGGATGCGCTCTGCAGGGTACTGAGAATATCGTTTAAATTGTGAATTTCCAACTGTTTGTGCACTACATAAAGTGCGCCGGCAAATAACAGTATCGGTAATAAGTGAGTAATTTTTTGGCTAAATCGACTGAGTTTTGAACTTTGCATGGACTGGTATCAATAATTTAAGTGATATGCGCGTAATCAGGCGGCCGGTGTCAGGACTATTATTAAATTCGGCAGAGCCTTTACATATTATGTTGTTTATAAACATCCAGAATTTGTCGAGTCAATTTTGGGTAGTCTTCGTCGAAATGGTGGCCACCAGGTAATTCCAAAATATCAGCTTCGGCATTTTTTAGGTTGGTACAAGCTGTTTCGTTTTTTTCTTCCTGCCCATAGATGCATAATACCTTGTGTTTGGGGAGTTGCAGTAATTCCGGCGCTAATGGCTGTTCGTTGCCGGTTTGTCCCAGCCAGCCGGAGACATGAATTTCAAAATCGGCCTGTTCTCCCAGCGCCAGCAGCACCATTAGATTAACACTGTCTTTATCGGTTTGCGGCAAGCGGTTATAGATTGCCGGTAAAATGTCGGCGCCGAAAGAGTAGCCAGCCAGTACGAAATTCTTAATGCCCCATTTTTTTCGATAATATGCCATGCTGGTAGCCAGATCGTCAGATGCTTGCTCTGCTGTTTTGTGTTCCCAGAAATAACGCAATACGTCTACGCCGATGACCGAATAGTTTTGGTTGAGCATTTCTGTGGCCACCGTTCTGTCTAAATCACGCCAACCGCCATCCCCAGAATAAAAAATTGTTAAGGTTGTACCGGGATTGGCTGTGACTGTTTCTACCACCGGCATCGGGATGGGCGGTGGTTGGTTTTGTCCGGCGATAGTGTTGAGTTCATCCAACAGCAAGGTATCCGCTGGGGTATCGTAAGCAGCAATGCGGGTATCGACATTGCCGAGTTGTCTAATAAAAATCGCGGTTTCAGGAGCCGGTTGATCCGCCCAGACAGAACGCCATTTACCTTTTATAGCCGTGGCTGAGAGTTGTTGTGGTCGGCTGGTTAAAGCAGGGCATAAAGTTAAGTTTTGCGGTATTTTTACGGTAAAACCGATAGAAATATTGCTGATGTCTATGGTTTGCTCGGTTTGAGCGTTGATAAAGGGTAGCAATGCGCCTTCGTCTATGCCGGCGACTATCAGTTGCTCGGTGGGTAGGGCTTTTTTTAGATTTTCAATGGCTGCGGTGATGGCCTGATTGTCGAGACAATGACCGGAGGCGTGGTTAAAACCTTGCAAATATTGGAAGGTGTCAACCATCGCAATGGTAAAGCCGGTGCCGGCTAGGCGTCGAGCTAAACTGACCGGAGGGAATTTTTTGGGGTCGGCAAAGATTAGCGCCACGCCACGCGAACCCCATAGCGGTTGGGATATCGTGATAGCCCCTAGTTTTTCAAGAGTGAGCGTTTTGTCCAGTATGGGTGGCTGTTGGCGAAGCAGCCATGCCATGCCCATCAGAGTAAAACTGGTTAGGATAATAAGGATAAGCCGGATTGGTTTCATGCCGTGTTGTGTTTTTGGTGTACATTAATCAATGACGGATAGGTAATTGCCGGACAACTTTGGTTAGTGGTTATTTCGGCTGTAACCGTAGCTGCCAGATTATGCATCATGGATTTTATCTGTGATTTTAAGCTTTTAGGGCGAAAACGTTATGCCGACCGGTATAAAAAATCAGCATATCAAGCTTATCATATAGGGTGGTTTTTACGATGATTTTAATGCGTTTGTGCTGTCAGGGCCAACTTGATGATGAGACTCAAGTCGGAAAGTGTTTATAATAACGATCAATTTTGCTGTATTTTTTCGTCTAAGACAAATTTAATTCTATTCATGCCTATCAATTTGGATTTTAATGCTTCCTATGTTGCCGCATTAGCCATGGGGTTATTCAGCAGTCTACATTGTATCGGTATGTGTGGTTCTATTATCGGTACCCTTAGCTTAAGCCTGGACCCAAAAGTGCGTAATAATAAAGGTACTATGTTTATTTATGTGCTTAGCTACAATGCCGGGCGGGTTCTTAGTTATAGTTTGGCAGGCGTTGTCATAGGCATGGTGGAGTTTTTTCTGCTGCTACCTTTCACGCATGGACAAGGACACCGTTTTCTGCAAATTGTTGCCGCTGCAGTGATGACTGGGGCAGGACTTTATATCGGCGGTTGGTTTCCAGGATTCGCCTATATTGAGAAGTTAGGCTCAAGGTGGTGGAAGCTGGTTGAACCTTTTGGTCGTAAACTGATACCGGTAAAGAGCCGTACTCATGCTTTTCTGTTTGGCATGATTTGGGGATGGTTACCTTGCGGATTGATCTACACGGCTTTGGCTTTGGCCGCGACCGCCGGCGACGTTATCCATAGTGCCTTGACTATGTTGTCGTTCGGAGTGGGTACTTTACCGGCTGTGATGGGGGTCGGTATAATGACCTCCATGTTATCAAAGTTATCCAGAATGCAGCGGTTTAAACAGCTGATTGGTGTGCTGTTCATTTTTTTCGCTTTGTTATCGGCTTTTCCAGGATTAAATCCTATGCGTTTGCACCATATCATGACTTTTTGAGGGGGAGCGTTTGGATTGTTTCAGTTCTATTATCGGTCAGTCTCCGGCGCTGGAATCTTTGGTGCGCAGTGCGCGCATGGTAGCGGCTGCTGATGTAACTGTGTTGATTAAAGGCGAAACAGGTACAGGTAAAGAATTATTGGCTAGCGCCATTCAAAAGCAAAGTCCTCGCGCCGACAAACCTTTCATAGCCTTAAATTGTGCGGCTTTGCCGGAAGGATTGGTAGAATCTGAGCTATTTGGACATAAAAAAGGCGCTTTTACCGGTGCGATCAGTAATAAGGAAGGACTATTTCAGGCCTGTGACGGCGGCAGTATTTTTCTGGATGAAATTAACTCGTTACCACTGTCTGTTCAGGCTAAATTGCTTCGTTTTCTAGAATCCGGCGAATGTATGGCGGTAGGCGACATCAAGCCGACTAGAGCTAATGTCCGCATCATTGCCGCTACCAATACTGATTTGCCGCAAAAAATAGAGCAAGGTGAATTTAGGCGGGATTTATACTTTCGCTTGGATGTGATTCCCTTGGAATTGCCATCCCTGCAACAGCGCATTGAAGATATTGATATGCTTGCCAAGCATTTTTTTGATCATTTTGGCCGTGTACACAGTTTACCACCCGCTAGATTCAGCAGGCATACGCTGGGGATCTTGCGCGGGTATCAATGGCCCGGCAATGTTCGAGAGTTGCGTAATCTTTGCGAGCGGCTGAGTATTTTGCTGGCTGGGAAGTTGGTAGAGCCGGAAAACTTGCCCCCTGAATATCTACCGATTACTCAGGTGCATCAGGAATGTAACTTTACCTTGCCGCAGGAGGGTGTGCAGCTTGATACCCTGGAAGCCGAGTTGATCTATCAGGCTCTGGCCAGAACTCGCGGCAACCGCAGCCAGTCTGCCCGATTATTGGGTATTTCCAGAGATGCTTTATTGTACCGTATTCAGAAATACGGCTTGTCCAGGCATTAACCGGTTGGTGTGGATTGTTTGGCTTGGAATTGAGCTAATTGTTGTTTCAATAAATCAAAATTAAAGTGCTCGGTCAGCATATCGGCCAGGCAGTTGATGCCTGCTTCTCGTAAGGCCGCCAAATCAACGGCTTGTGGTGTTTGATAACCGGCCCATTGCAGCAGGGCGTTACACGCGGCTGGTTGATCAAATAAACCGTGCAGGTAACTACCTGCGATGCAATCATCCGCTGAAATGGCACCATCGTTTTGATCATTTAAGATGAACAGCGGTGTTTGCAATGCCGGGCCTTGGCTGATGCCCATGTGAATTTCATAGCCGGCAACCGGGGTGTCATGCCTAAAAAATCGACCGGCGCTTTGACGTAAAACTTTTTGGGTTTGTAAGGTGGTTTCCATATCCAGCAGGCCTAAGCCTTGGCTGGTGGATGCTGTACTTTCGATGGCATAGGGGTCATGAATGGTGTGGCCCAACATCTGAAAACCGCCGCAAATACCAAGGAGTTTGCCGCCGTAGCGCAAATGCCTATGTATATAAGTTTCCCAGCCGTTTTGTTTTAACTGATCAAGATCACGGTTAACTGATTTACTGCCGGGCAATATGATCAAATCTGCACCGCTGACTTGTTCCGGTTTTTTGGCAAAGCTCAGCTTGACGCCGGGATGCAATTGTAGCGGATCAAAATCAGTATGATTGCTAAAGCTTGGCAAATGCGGCGCGACGATATGGAAGGTTGCTGCTTGTTGCTGTTGGGCATGGCGGGTTGATAAGGCATCTTCCGCTTCCAGAAACAACTCGTGTAAATACGGTAGTACCGCCAGCACCGGTTTGCCGGTTTTAGTTTCCAGCCAATCCAGGCCAGGTTGCAGCAAGGCAATATCGCCGCGAAAGCGGTTGATGACAAAGCCTATTACCCGCTGTTGTTCGGTTTTGGACAGCAAATCCAGCGTGCCGACGATGTGGGCAAATACCCCGCCTCTATCAATATCGGCAATCAAAATCACCGGACAGTCCACCGCTTCGGCAAAGCCCATATTGGCAATATCGCTTTCGCGCAGATTAATCTCAGCCGGGCTACCGGCACCTTCGACGATGACAGTTTGGTATTGTCTGGTCAGGCGCTGCCAGGAGGTGAGGACGGCCGTCATCGCCACTTTTTTGTAATCGTGGTACTGCCGGGCCGATTGGTTTGCCAAAACTTGGCCGTGAATAATCACCTGAGCGGTTTTATCGGCTGTGGGTTTCAGCAGTACCGGGTTCATATCGCTGTGCGCCGGCAGGCCGCAGGCGGCGGCCTGCACCGCCTGGGCGCGGCCGATTTCGCCGCCGTCTATGGTTACCGCGCTGTTAAGCGCCATGTTTTGCGGTTTGAATGGGGCGACGCGAATCCCTAGTCGTTGAAAATAACGGCATAAAGCAGTGACCAAGGTACTTTTGCCGGCATCGGAGGTGGTGCCTTGTACCATTAAGGCTTTGATGAGGGTGTTGTTAGGCATTAATTTGTTTTAGCGATCTTGTTTTTCATGTTGATAGCATAACAATTTCTGACTGCTGTGGTGATATAGATGTCTCTAATTAGTCATTTAGAATCGGCAGTTGAGCGCTCCTTGAGTTATCGTAAAAACGTATCCAACTGCCGATTCTAGGATTAAAGCTCAATCTGGTATGATATCTCGATTTTTTATCACCAACAGATGATGCCCGCCTTGTTCCCAGACTCTCTTTTTCAATCCCGTTTTGATGGACTGGTGTTGATGATCATCGACAGCTTGCTGATGGGAGTAAGCTTGCAATATCTGGTGGCAATTCTACAATCTGTGCGCAATAGCTGCTGGGGATTATGAGCTTGGACTACGCCACCCTAGACGCCCTACGCATTCACCACCCCGCCTGGCGCTTATTACGTTCGGATCATGCGCCGTTAATTGCCGGCTTTTTGCACCGTGTGTTTGTGGTGCCCAATGTGCGGGTGATGATGACGGCTGATTTGGCGGAAGCGTTGGAAGATGAGCTGTTTGCCTTGCGTCAGCGGCAAGGGCAGGAGGCGTTTCCTAAACCGGCTTTGGATTATCTAAATGACTGGGCCAGTGCCGAGAAGGGCTGGCTGCGCAAGTTTTACCGGCAGGGTTCAGATGAGCCGCTGTTCGATCTGATGCCGGCCACCGAAAAAGCCATTGCCTGGCTGGGTACTTTAACCGAGCGCAGCTTTGTCGGCACTGAGTCGCGCTTGCTCACTTTATTCGAATTACTCAAACAAATGAGTGAAGGCAGCGAAGCTGACCCCGCCAAGCGGATTGCAGAGCTTCAAGCCCGTCGTCAAGAAATTGATGCTGAGATTGCCAGGGTATCGGCAGGCGATGTGCCGTTGCTGGATGATACGGCCCTGAAAGATCGCTTTCAGCAATTTATGCAGATTGCCCGGGAGTTATTGACTGATTTTCGTGAGGTGGAGCATAACTTTCGGATGTTGGACAGGCGGGTGCGGGAGCGGATTGCGTTGTGGGAAGGCAGCAAGGGAGAATTGTTGGTGGACATTATGGGCGAGCGCGATGCGATTGCCGATTCCGATCAGGGCCGTAGTTTCCGGGCCTTCTGGGATTTTTTAATGTCCAGCCGCCGACAGGAAGAGCTCAGCGCCCGGCTCGATCAGGTGTTAAGCCTGCCGGCTGTCAAAGAACTCAGGCCGGATGCCCGGACTAGGCGGGTGCATTATGATTGGCTGGAAGCCGGCGAGCATACTCAGCGCACGGTGGCGCAGCTCTCGCAGCAACTGCGGCGTTTTCTGGATGATCAGGCCTGGTTAGAGAATAAACGGATCATGGATATTTTGCACGGTATCGAAGCCAAAGCCGTGGCCTTGCGCGAGCAGATGCCAAAAATTGCGGCAAACAGCGAGGTGATGTGCATTGCCGATACCGCAGCCAATATTGAATTACCGATGGAGCGGCCGCTACATACTCCCGCCATTAAAGCGGTTATCGCCAATATTGCGTTGGAAAGTGGAGAAGTGGATGTGGATGCGGCGGCGCTTTATTCGCAGATTATTGTTGATAAGGCCCAACTGGCTCGCCATATCCGGCAGGCTTTGCAGCAACGCACCCAGATTACCTTGCGGGAATTGACTGAGCTGCAACCTCTGCAACAGGGGCTGGCCGAACTGGTGGCCTATCTGCAATTGGGTACTGAAGCCTTTAAGGCCGTTGTGGATGAAGACACGATCGAATTTATCGTCTGGCATAGCCAGGAACAGGATGGCAGCCCGTCCGACAAGCGTGCGAAGATGCCGCGCGTGATTTATCTGAGATAACCATGGAAGCAGAAGAATTACCAATTGTCGCCAGCCCCGATTTATCCGCCTTGATTATCGGTTTGCTCAAGGGCGTCATCTATCAGGAAAATAATCCGGTACAGTGGCATGAGCTGATTCAATTACAGTCCAGAGTCCGTGACTATATAGCGGTACTGGGTTTGGAGTTGGTGCTGGATGAAGCGGAAAGTTATGCTTTTCTGCGATCCAAGCCAGAAAGCGACGATGAAACCGCCAACAAATTGCCGCGTTTAATTGCCAGGCGGCCATTATCTTTCCCGGTTAGCCTGTTGTTGGCTTTGTTACGCAAAAAACTGGCCGAGTTTGATGGTAGCGGCGGCCATGATGGCGGTGGCAGCCGTTTGATTTTGACCCGTGATGAAATTGTCGAACTGGTGCGGGTGTTTCTGCCGGATAGCAGTAATGAGGCCAAATTAATTGATCAAATTGAGACCCAGTTGAACAAGATTATTGAACTGGGCTTTTTGCGACGCTTGAAAGCCTCGCCGGGTACAGCCGCCAGCTTTGAAGTGCGGCGGATACTCAAAGCCTTTGTCGATGCGCAATGGCTGGCGGACTTTGACGCCAGACTGGCAGCTTATCAAGCACAACTGGGCGGGGTGGTAGGAGCCGATGATGATTGAACCGGAAAATTTAAGCCTGGATTTTGTCGATGACGATACTCTGTCCGGCTTTCGCCTTAAACGTCTGGAAGTATTCAATTGGGGTACTTTCGATGGTCGGGTCTGGACTTTGCAACTGGATGGTAAAAACGGTCTGTTGACCGGCGACATTGGTTCTGGAAAATCCACCTTGGTCGATGCCGTCACCACCTTGCTGGTGCCGGCTAATCGTATTGCTTACAACAAGGCGGCGGGTGCGGACAATAAGGAGCGTACTTTACGATCTTATGTACTGGGCCATTATAAATCCGAACGTAACGAGATTACCGGTACTGCCAAGCCGGTGAGCCTACGCGATCAAAACAGTTATTCCGTTATTCTTGGGGTATTTCACAACGCCGGCTATGATCAGACGGTGACGCTGGCCCAGGTGTTCTGGATGAAAGATGCCCAGGGGCAACCGGCGCGTTTTTTCGTCGGCGCCGAACGCGAATTGAGTATTGCCGGCGATTTTGCCCAATTTGGCAGCGACATTGGGCAATTACGGAAAAAACTGCGCGGATTGGGGGCAGAGATAGAAGACAGCTTTCCAAAATACGGGGCCTGGTTCCGGCGGCGGTTTGGCATCGACAATGAACAGGCGTTGGAGTTATTTCATCAGACGGTATCAATGAAATCGGTCGGCAATCTGACCGACTTTGTGCGTAGCCACATGCTGGAACCGTTTGAGGTGGCTGGTCGCATCACCGCATTGATCGGACATTTTGACGATCTCAATCGTGCCCACCAAGCGGTGTTGAAAGCTAAACGGCAGGTGGCATTGCTGACGCCGCTGGTGGCGGAATGCGACCAGCATAATAATCTGGTTAAAGCAGTGGAAGCCTTTCGGCATTGCCGTGAACTGCTGCGGCCTTATTTTGCCGGCTTAAAGCTGGTGTTGTTGGACAAACGGCTGGCTAACTTGCATGAAGAGCAAGAAAGGCTGGAGGTACATCTTAAGCGCTTGGCCGCGCGGCGGGATGAAGAGTTGATACAAATTGACGAAATGAAGCGGGCGATAGCGGATAACGGTGGGGATAGGCTGGAGCGATTGGCGGCAGAAATCAAGCAGAAACAAAAGGAACGAGAATTGCGCCAGGGCAAGGCGCAACGTTATGCATCGCTGTTAGCGGTGATTGGTGAAGTGCCGGCGGATAATGAAGCGGAGTTTTTGGCGCAACGTGGTCAATTAGCCGCTTTGCGGGAAGATTTGGCTAACCGTCATGCCGATTTGCAAAACGCGTTAACCGAATATAGCGTTAATCTGCGACAAGGCAAATTGGAGCATGACGCCTTGCAAGCTGAAATCAACAGCCTGAAAGCACGGCGCAGCAATATCGATGCGCAACAAGTCAAGATTCGGGCGGCGCTTGGTCAGGCCTTGGGCTTGGTTGATGACGATATGCCGTTTGTCGGCGAATTATTGCAGGTGCGTGAGGATGAGCGCGATTGGGAAGGTGCGGCAGAGCGTTTGTTGCGGGGTTTCGGCTTGTCGTTGTTGGTGCCGGATGCTTGTTATAGAGAGGTTGCTGAATGGGTTGATCGCAATCATTTGCAAGGCAGGCTGGTGTATTTTCATGTCCGGCAGATTCGGCAGGCGGATTTGCCCGATTTGCCTCGCGATTCACTGGTGCGTAAGCTTGGCATCAAACCAGATTCACCCTTCTATGATTGGCTGGAGCGTGAACTGGCGCATCGCTTTAATGTGGTTTGTTGCGCCACGCAAGAACAATTTCGCCGTGAGACTCGCGCCATAACCAAAGCCGGGCAGATCAAAGATCCGAGCGGTCGACACGAGAAAGATGATCGACATCAGCTTTCCGATCGCAGTCGCTATGTATTGGGATGGACTAACGCCGCCAAAATTGCGGCCTTGGAAAGCAAAGCCGGGCAATTGGCGGCGCGTCTGGCGGAGATAGCCGCGCTAATCGCTAAGGTTCAGTCTGAGCAGCGCAGTTTGGCCAATCATCTGGATGCATTGAGCAGGATTGAGGAGTTCAGCAACTTTCTGGAATTGGATTGGCCGACGCTGGTAGCCGAGATTGAACGTTTAATGGATGAACGTCAAAAGCTGGAAGCCGCTTCAGATATTCTTAAGCAACTCAATAACCGGCTGTGGCAGTTGCAACAGGGGCAGGCGCAGACAGATGCGGCGCTGAGTGAAAAACATAAGGAGTTGGGGGCGGTGCAGGCCAAACATGAGACCGCTACGGAGTTGCGAGCACTTACCCTGGATATTCAGGGTAGTGTTCCCGCCGAACAGTTAGCGGAAACCTTGTCACGTTTGGAGGCCATTCGTGCAGAAGCGCTGGGCGAACATCAGCTTTCTGTTGAATCTTGCGACAATCGTGAGCAGGAGGTGCGTCAGTGGCTACAGCAGCGGATTGATGCAGAAGACAGAAGGCTCAAACGCTTGCGCGATAGTATCATTCAGGCCATGATGGCTTTCAAGGAACAGTTTAAGCTGGAAACGGCCGAGTTTGATGCCAGTATTGATGCGGCTTTTGAGTATCAAAAACTGTTGGATACATTGGGTCGTGATGATCTGCCCCGGTTTGAGGCAAGGTTCAAGGAGCTGTTAAACGTCAACACCATCAATGAAATTGCCAACTTCAATGCCCAGTTGGCCAGGGAACGGGAAACCATTAAGGAACGGATAGCTCGCATCAATGAATCGCTGACCCAGATTGATTATAATCAAGGCCGTTACATCGTGTTGGAATCGCAAGCCAGCCCGGATGCCGATATCCGCGATTTTCAAACCGAATTGCGAGCCTGTACCGAAGGTTCGCTAACGGGATCTGAAGATGCCCAGTATTCAGAAACCAAGTTTCTGCAAGTGAAACAGATCATCGATCGTTTTCGTGGTCGAGACGGACTTTCCGAACTGGATAAGCGGTGGACGCTCAAGGTAACCGATGTAAGAAACTGGTTTGTGTTTGCCGCCAGCGAACGCTGGCGCGCAGATGATAGCGAACACGAACACTATTCAGATTCCGGTGGTAAATCCGGCGGCCAGAAAGAGAAACTGGCTTACACGATCCTGGCGGCCAGTCTGGCCTACCAGTTTGGGCTGGAATGGGGCGCTGTGCGTTCCAGGTCATTTCGTTTTGTGGTGATAGACGAGGCATTTGGACGTGGATCGGACGAATCGGCGCAATACGGGTTACGCTTGTTTAGCCAGCTTAATTTGCAACTGCTGATCGTTACGCCGCTGCAAAAAATTCATATTATCGAGCCGTTTGTCGCCAATGTCGGCTTTGTGCAGAACGATCAGGGGCGAGCCTCCAAATTGCGAAATTTATCCATTGAAGCTTATCGCGAGGAAAAAGCCAGGATGGGGCGATGAATTGGACTCGTCCGCAAGATTTGCGGGCACAGGTGCAAAAATTATGGGATAAAGGCGTACTTTTGGCTGCGCTGGTCGCTATAGGGGATAGCCCGGTTTTTCCTAAGCGGCTGCTGTTGAAGGGGCCATCCGCGCAGGAAATCAATGATAGCTTCGATGCTGTGCGGCAATGGATCGCCGTTTTGTGCGATACGCCCTATTGCCGTATCGAAATGCGGACGTTTAACCACCGCTTGTTTGGCGGCAATGCCATGCCGCAAGCGGTTTGGATTGATAGTTTGGACGACGCGCTGGCGCTGATCGGCAAACGGCGCGAAGCAGGGCGTTTTCAGCAGCTGTTGGTGCTGACTCGGCAGCGGCAACCGGCGGTGCTGGAATATCTGGTCAAACGGCCGCTACGAGTGTTGGAACTGGCCGAGCAGTGGCCGGCGCTGTTGGAAGTGGTCGATTGGCGGCTGTGCCATCCCCGCCCGGCTATTTATCTGCGGCAGGTCGATTTACCCGGCATACACAGTAAATTTATCGAAGCTCATCGCGGTGTGTTGAGCGAGCTGTTTGATCTGGCTTTGCCGGTCGAGGCGGTTGATTTTACTGCGAGCGGGGTGGCTAGATTTGCTCAGCGTTATGGTTTTTTAGACAAACCGGTAAGGGTTCGCTTTCGGGTATTGGATAGCGAGCTGGCTTTATTGCCGGGTGGCGGGCTACAGGACATTACGTTGGATGCGGATAGTTTCGCCGGCTTGTCAGTCACGGTCAGTCGAGTATTTATTACCGAAAACGAAACCAACTTTCTGGCGTTCCCGCCGTTAAAAGGCAGTTTGCTCATCTTTGGCGCCGGCTATGGATGGGAGACATTGGGTAAAGCCGATTGGTTGGCGCATTGTGCAATTTACTACTGGGGTGATATAGATACCCACGGTTTCGCTATTTTGAATCAATTACGCAGCCGTTTTCAACATGTTGAATCTTTTCTTATGGATAGAAAGACGCTGATGGCGCATCAGTTATTATGGGGGCTGGAACAGGATCAGGTGTTGCACGATTTGCCTAATCTTAATTTAGATGAGAAGGTTTTGTTTGATGAGTTGCGGGATAACCGGATTCGCCCTAATCTACGTCTTGAACAGGAGATGATAAGCTTTACTTGGCTGCAAGCTGCAATTAAATTTACCTGCGAGCCCGGTATATCTTACAATTCGGTTCGTTTAAACTAACAAAAATAACTCAGGAGGATCGCCATGAATAAATTTCGTTTACTGGTTAGTGCTTTGGCATTAACTGCATCATGCTCAGTGCTGGCGGCGGATACGTTGCCGACCGTTGCGCCGGCGCCGGCCAATAATCCGACTACACCAGAAAAAGTGGCATTGGGTAAGATTTTGTACCATGATCCGCGCCTATCTTCAACTGGCACGGTGGCTTGCGCATCATGTCATAACACTATGCTGGGCGGGGAAGATAATCGTCCAAATTCCATGGGTGTACATGGTCAAACCGGTGGTCGTAGCGCGCCTACCGTCTGGAATGCGGCGTTTAATAAGGTACAGTTTTGGGACGGCCGAGCAGCCAGTTTGGAAGATCAAGCGGCAGGCCCCGTGACCAATCCGATTGAGATGGGTATGAAAAGTTGGGACGACGTGGTTGCCCGCTTAAAAGCCATTCCTGGTTATCAGTTGGCCTTTGAAAAAGCATTTGGAGATAAAAATGCAATCAGCAAAGAAAATGCCACCAAGGCCATCGCCGCTTATGAAAGAACCCTGATCACCCCCAATAGCCCTTATGATAAATACATCAGCGGCAATAAAACAGCATTAACGGCGCAACAAATCCGTGGGCTGCAAAAAGTTGAAGAATTGGGCTGTACCGGTTGCCATAGCGGCCCTGCTTTTAATGGCCCAGGGGTATTCCAAAAATTTCCGACTTTCAGCAATGGTGGTTTAGAAGCACAATACCACTTTATCAAAGATTTGGGTCTGGCTGAAGTGACCCAAAAACCTGAGGATAAACACCTTTGGAAAGTGCCGACCTTACGCAATATCGCCTTGACTGCGCCGTATTTCCATAACGGTTCAGTTAAAACATTGGATACCGCTGTGAAAATTATGGCAAAACTGCAAGTGGGTATCGATATTTCCGATGCAGATACCGCTGATGTGGTTGCCTTTTTAAATGCTTTGACGGGTGAATTTCCAGCGCAAACCATGCCGGTTTTACCGGGTACGCCAGGCAGTACTTTTAACTGATCAGAAAGTTATTCAGCTTTGACGCCGACATAGAAAGCTAAGCAGAATACGGCTGCCCACTTAAGCGGAATAAAAATTCAGGAAGCTCTGTCTAGGGTTTGTTTCTGCTTGACTGGGTGGTTCAGAAAACAAAGGGGCTTTAACAAGCCCCTTTTTCGGCGCATCTTACTACGGCCTGTCTATTTACGCTGAAGTTATAAAAAAATTATCGTTAGTATATCCATTCTTAAGCTGTTACTCTGTAGTTCCCGCATTCATCACGCAATCAGCGCGGGTTGCCCCGCGAGCGCCTTATCGGTTTGCATTTTCTGCTTCTCCTGGAAGCGTTGTGCTTTTTCGATCAGAAACTTTTCCTGATCCTCAATCGTTAAATGAGACCTCAAAAAATGGTCGATTATCAAGTCAAGGTGGAGACTGTCACAGTAGCTGGTGTAGGCTATCTCATCCGTTCCTTATTGGATTTACAGCAATATGACGATCCTGATGGGCTGGCTGAACTGGCCGGCATTTCATCAGCCAGTTGGTCGTTGTTTGGACATATTTGGCCGTCGGCGCGAGTGCTGGCATTGTCGATGCAAACCATCGATTTGCAAGGAAAGCGCGTGCTGGAAATTGGCGCTGGTTTAGCTCTGGCCAGTCTAGTTGTTCACCGCCGGGAAGGGGATGTTACTGTGAGTGATTGGCATCCTTTGTGTGAATCATTTCTAATTAAAAATTTGACCTTAAATCAATTAGGCGCCTTGAAATATCAAATCGGAAACTGGGCGGTGCCAAATACCTCGCTGGGCAAATTTGAGCTGATTATCGGTAGTGATATTCTTTATGAACGTCAGCAGGCGGATCAATTGGCGGGCTTTATTCATAGTCATGCCGCGCAAGCAGTACAAGTGATCATTGTTGATCCAGATCGAGGCAATCGAGTGAAGTTTTGTCAGAGAATGTCCGAATTGGGTTTTGAGTACACAGGGTGGCGCGCAGAAAAATTGACTGAAGCCGGTGAACCATTTAAAGGGAGTTTTCTGAATTTTACTCGTAACGTCAGGCAGGTATTAGTATGAAAACCAGTTTGGCGTTAACTAATCGTGACAATGGCTTATGGTTGAAATTCTGGCGCGATAATCGAGTCGATTTTCATCAAAAATCAGTTAATCAACTGCTGAGTAGGTTTTGGCATATTCTAAAGCCGGCGCCAGGCAGTCGGATTTTTGTGCCGCTCTGTGGCAAAAGCCAGGATATGATTTGGCTGGCGCAGCAAGGGCATGAAGTGATAGGTGTGGAATTGAGTCCGGTTGCTGTTAAAGCTTTTTTTCGGGAAAACCACTTGCAACCATGTCTGCGAAAAATGGGAAGTTTTACTCTGTGGGAATATGGCAAAATCAGCATTCTTTGTGGAGATTTTTTTGCATTACTCAAAAATGACTTGGGTCTGATTGATATGGTGTACGACAGAGCGGCTCTTACTGCGTTGCCGTTAGATATTCGTAGTCGCTATGCGGTGCATTTGCAAGCAATATTGCCTAGTACTGTTAAGGTTTTTCTGCTGACAACAGAGGATATTGAGCCCGCAGAGTCTTTGCAAAAGCTTGATGCTATTGATACGGAGATTAATGGCTTGTTTTCGGCTGATTTTGAGATTGATCTGATTCACGCGGAACTGGTGTCGGAAGCGACACATGCTAAAGTTTACGGCCTTACTTCTAGAGTAATTCTCCCACTCTAAAGCGGTTTATATTTTTCAAATAATAGAAACTGTAGGCGGTTGTCGTATTTCCTTACAAGTAGGGCGGATGCGTGTAATTATGCTTGGTTTTGTGTAGTCTCTTGATAAGATGTTGTTTTTTTGTTACCGGTATTCGTTGTATTTGTAGTAATGAGTTAGTTGCTAATTAAAGTCGTCAAGAATCTTTACAAATGTATTAGGCTGTTGCCTGTTGAAATATATTGAAATATAGGATGATCTTGTTAGTAAATAATTAAATTAAAGTATTTTTAATGTGGCCTGGTTTTTGCATGTAAAATGCTGTGGCGCTTATGGTTGGCTTCTGAGCTTAGTTTTGTGGTTGTTAGTTACGCCTCATGCTGATCTGTATTGATGTGCGGTGAGTTGGTTAAGTGCAAATTTATGTTTTTACAATAGTTAAAAATCATATAGTTATAGCTGGCTTTTAACAGCCTGTTCCGGTTGTGCGGATTGATTGTCAATCAAACTTCCTAAAAAGTCCATAATTCCTAAATATTTAAGACCATTAATTTTGGTATAATTATTTACATTAATTTAAGTTTCTTGAGCAAGCAGATGTCAATGATATTTCGATCTTCTTTGAATAAAGTTAAATTTATTCATCAGTTGTTCCTTGTTGTGTTATTTGCGGTTTTGGGAGGCGGGTTGGCCTTCGCGGAAGGCAGCCGAACTTTATATCCTGCTAACTATAATGTAAACGGAGCCCGTGCTGATCTTAATCTTCAGCCATCGGTAACCTTCTTTGGCAAAATACCCTTTAGAACATTTCTGTATGTCTATGCCAATCAAGGTGAATACATTTTGTTGGGTTCCAGTAATCTGGGGGAGGGTGCCGGGAAAGGCGGCGATATCAACGTCTATAATCCAAATCCGCAAGGATTTGGTACGGCAGGGGCGGAAACCCTGCCGGCAACTGCTGATTACATCTGCTCGCCCAATAGCGCACAAACCGGCTTTATTGCCGGCAGGGCAAATGAATTGGCTGGGCCTAATAGTGCGGATGGTACGGGTACGGTTACTAACGGATATACGCCGTGTGTTTATCAAGCGCCTATAACCGGTATCTATGGTGTCGGGTTTACAGTTTCGCCGCTCAGCACGGGTGCCTTGGTTGCCCCAAATGGTTCGATCAACAATATCGTCAATAGTAGTGTATCTGTTTCTGCCTGGGATGTGACGGTTAGAAGTAGTGCTAGTTCTACTACCGATATTAATAGCAGATTATTCACCTATGCATGGAATGGCTATACAGGCAATAATGGTCGTCGTGTTTATTCTACGCATTATTATGTTACTTTGGACGGTTATCGCTATTCGCAGAATACCGATGGTTTTGACCCGAATGGTTATGTCCTTTATGCCAATAGTCTAGGGTTTTTAGATAATAATCAACCGCTGTATAAGGATATTCGCGCGAATAATGATTATATTTCGGCAGACTTACCGACTGGGCTGACCACCCAAATGCCGCAGTTCCCGGTATTTTTTAATTCGGTAGACCCTACTGGGCCAAATGCAGCTGAAGTGGATGTGGTGCTCAATGCCTTGGGTGTGCCGACTTCTCCAGCCACGCCGACTATCAGCAATGTTACTTTTACAGGGCAGGTCGGTGGTGTTGTCACCACGCCAGGTGTGGGTGGCACAATACAATTCACCACAACTAATACGATAACCTATGAAATTGTTATCAGTCGAGATGGTGTCAATTTCGATCCGGCAAACACTTTAAATCGGGTGTTGACCGGTGTTGCCGGTACGGGTACCCATACGGTAAGCTGGGATGGCTATGATAATAGCGGTAATTATTTCCCGGCTAGTTCAACCCAATATAAATTTCAAATTCAAGGTCATAACGGCAACATCCATTTTCCAATGCTGGATGTTGAAAACAACTTGGGTGGTGGGCCTACCATTACAAGTTTAAACGGACCTTCAGATGGAAATACCATTGTGTATTTTGATGATCGTGGTTATCGAACCAGCAGTGGATTTTTGGTTGGTAATTTGAATGGAACTTTGTGTCCTAGTGCTTTGCCGGTGGGGCCGTCGCCCGAATATAACTTATTGGGCATAGCCTCTGCGACTAATGGTGACTCAACTTCGAATTATCGTTATTGGCCTTATGGTCTGAATAGGCATCTTGATTGCATATCTGATCAAGGTTGGGGCGATGCCAAAGGTGTCAACTTATGGACCTATTATTCAACTGCAAATTTAAGTGCTAATATTCAGATTATTGCTTCTTCTGTTGATGTGGCTACTAGTGTATCCGCGCCAAGTCTAGCGGTAGCAGGCTCTACCGTGCAAGGTGTGTTTGGATTTACCAATAATGGTAATTCAACAGCGGCAGGTGTGACGTATACTATGTCCATGACACCGGGGTTGGGTACTGTTACATTCAGCAATATGGGGTCTGCTACAGCCAGTTACAATAATACAACCGGTGTTGTTACTTTAAATGGCTTACCCGCGACACTGACAGCAGGGCAGAGCTTTCCTTACATGGGATTCAGCTATACTGCGCCGACAACCGGACCGGTTACGGTTACAGATACAATTGGTACTAGCAGTCCAGAGACTAATGCTGCAAATGATACTGCTTCTGCAGTCACCACTATCGGTGCCGCAGATGTTTTGACTACGGTCAATGTGGATTCAACCGACTTGCCCGGCGCAACTGTCAACGGCAGCTTTTTATTTGCCAATGGCGGGAACGCTTCCGCTTTAGGTGTGGCATATAATGCGACTATTGGAAATAGTAGCTATCATCCGGCTACGGTTGCTTTTACCAGTTTACCGGCAGGTGTTACAGTCAGCTATAACAAAACCAGTGGGGTGGTAACGTTTACCGGTTTGCCGACTACGCTGATTGCTGGCGAATATCTCAATTTTTCATTTACTTATCCTGCGCCTAACTCAGGCACAGTACCTGTTTCTACCGCAGTAACGACTACATCTGTTGACGCAAATCCCAGCAATAACACGGCCGCCGGCAGCACTGTAGTGATAGCGCCGGATATGAGTGTGGCGTTAAGTAATTTTCCGACCGCTGCCAGTCCGGGCGCTACCGTTACCGGCACGATAACCTGTAGCAACAGCTTAACAGCCGCTGCTATCAATGCAACTTGTGCGGTCAACACCGGTACATTGTCGGCATGTATTCAAACCAGCTCTTCCGGTAGTACTTCAGTTGTCACCCCACCTATTAATATCGCGAGTTTGCCGGCGGGTGCCAATGTTAGTTGCACTGTTACCACGCAAGCTCCGGCAAGTGGTACGTTGAGCGTTACCGGAACTACTAATGCGCTAGATGACAGCAATAGTGCTAATAATAGTGCTGTTTCGACAGTGCCGGTGATTGATGCTGTTAATGATGGCCCTGTTTCATTAGCTAGTGCAGCAGGTGGGGCAGTTAATATTCTTGATAATGATGTGTTAGGCGGCAGCCCTGTTGTTCTTGGCGGCAGTGGCGCTAATATTACGGTGCCTACCATTCAAAACAATGGTGGATTAACTGGGCTGACGCTTAATGCTGCTGGTCAAATGATTGTTCCAGCGGGTACCACCGTTGGAAGCTACACCCCGACGTATCAAATATGCAGTTATCCGGTCGCAACACCGATTGCCTGTTCGACGGCAATGGCAACAATCAACGTGACAGCTCCCATATATTCAGATATGGCTGTTGGTTTGACGAACTTTCCGGCAGCGGCAGCCAGCGGCGCGACTGTCACCGGCACCATTACCTGTACCAATAGTGGTAGTGCTGCCGCGACGACAGCGACTTGCGCGGTCAACACCGGCACCCTGTCCAACTGTACCCAATCGCCCGGCGGCACAGTGCTGACTCCGCCGATCAGTCTGAGCAGCTTGCCGATAGGCGGCAGCGTCAGCTGTACCGTGACAGCGACAGCGCCAGCCAGCGGCACCTTGAGCATTACCGGCACCACCGGCGCGAGTAATGAAATCAATACGACGAACAACAGTGCCTCCACCAGCTTACCGGTGATTGATGCCGTCAATGACGGTCCGGTTACCCTGCCGACCACAGGCGGCACCAGCAACATTCTGGGTAATGACACCTTCGGTGGCAACCCGGTCGCGATCAGCGCCACCAGCATTAGCGCCCCGACGATTAAAAACACCGGCGGCTTGACAGGATTAACCGTCAACGCCAGCGGTGCCTTAGTCATCCCGAACGGCACTGCGGTGGGTCAATATACCGTGACCTATCAAATCTGTAGCGCCCAACAGCCGACAGCCTGCTCGACAGCGACTGATGTGATCAACGTGGCCGCCTCGCAAATGGGCGTGACGCTGACCAACTTCCCGGCAGTTGCCGCAAATGGCGCCACCGTCACCGGCACCATCACCTGTACCAACAGTGGCAACAGCGCCGCGACGACAGCGACTTGTGCGGTCAACACCGGCACTCTGTCCAACTGTACCCAATCGCCTGGCGGCACGGTGCTGACGCCACCGATCAGCCTGAGCAGCCTGCCGATAGGCGGCAGCGTCAGCTGTACCGTGACGGCGACAGCGCCAGTCAGCGGCACCTTGAGCATTACTGGTACCACCGGTGCGGGTAACCAAGGCAATACCAACGGCAACAGTGTCACCACCAGCTTGCCGGTGATTGATGCTGTGACCGACCCTGTCACCAGCTTATCGGTTGGTGGCGGCACCGGCACTGTCAACATCCTCAACA